>Ga0182015_10000550_pt1 | contig 53710 bp, 51 predicted proteins | sample 712P3MmetaG_FD_120478 | JGI IMG/M metagenome (GOLD analysis project Ga0182015, IMG submission 120478) | Permafrost microbial communities from Stordalen Mire, Sweden - 712P3M metaG | ecosystem: Environmental > Terrestrial > Soil > Wetlands > Permafrost | place: Sweden: Stordalen | collected...
ACCAGGTTGTCGATTCGCTGGTACTCGATCGCCGGAATGATGGCTACGTCCGCGCAGCCATCACGTAAATCGTCTGCGCATTGCGAAGGGATCGTGAACGAAATATCGTACTTGTCCTTTAGCGGCCCATTCGTAAAGCCATACACCAAAGGAGCAGTGTTCAGGTATTGCACCACAGAGATACGGAGTTTTCTCATCGCAATGGCGGGTTCGCAGTGTATTTAGTATAGCAGACGAAATTTTGTGCCGGTGCGCTGCCTGATGTTGTAAAACGTTCAGGACTGTCGGAGGATTCGAAAATGGCGAAGTGTTTGCGAGTGCTTATAGCTTTTGTGGCATTGCTGTTCGTGGCGCTCGGTGCAGGTGCCAGGCCTGACGTGGCCCCCACGGTGACGATAACCGACAAAACGGCGGGTACGCAGAAGCTCGCGGGATACTTCAATCTTTACTGGGACGCCAAGCAGGGCAAGCTGTGGCTTGAAATCGACAAATGGGATTCCGAGTTTCTGTACCAAAGCGGTTTATCCGCCGGTATAGGTTCCAACGATATTGGGCTCGACCGTGGGCAAATGGGCGCAACACGCATCGTGCGCTTCGAACGCAGCGGTCCCAAAGTTTTGTTGGTGCAAGAGAATCTGGATTACCGTGCCATCAGCGACGACAAAGCGGAACGGCGCGCTGTGCACGATTCTTTTGCACAGTCGGTGCTCGCCGGCTTTACAGTCGCAGCCGAAGAGAAAGAGCACGCATTAGTCGACGCCACCGATTTTTTTCTGCGCGACGCCCATGACATTCCGGCCACTCTGAAGCGTACCAAGCAAGGCGCATATCGACTGGATCCCGCACGCTGCGCCATTTATTTGCCGCTCACAAAAAATTTTCCCATGAATACGGAAGTGGAAGCTGTGCTCACGTTCGGCGGGGATGATCCCGGCCAATGGGTCAAGCAAGTCACGCCGTCTCCCGATTCGATCACGGTGCGGGAGCACCATTCTTTCGTACAGCTTCCTCCGCCCGGTTACAAGCCGCGTCTTTACGATCCGCGCGCCAGTTTCTTCGACATTTCCTATATGGATTACGCCACACCGGTCAGTGAGCCCATCGTAAAGCGCTACATTTCGCGGCACCGCCTCCAGAAAAAAGATCCGTCCGCGGCGATGAGCGAACCTGTGCAGCCCATCATTTATTACCTCGACCGAGGCGCGCCCGAACCCATTCGTTCCGCACTTCTGGAAGGCGCGCGCTGGTGGAATCAGGCTTTCGAAGCTGCCGGCTACAAAAACGCCTTTCGCGTGGAGCTGTTACCCGAAGACGCCGATCCTATGGATCTGCGTTACAACGTAATTCAATGGGTGCACCGCGCAACGCGCGGGTGGTCGTATGGAGTAAGCGTTGTGGATCCCCGCACCGGTGAAATCATTAAAGGCCACGTCACGCTCGGCTCGCTGCGCGTGCGGCAAGATTATCTGATTGCCGAGGGCTTGCTCGCGCCCTACGAGCCGGGTAAACCCGTTTCGCCCAAGATGATGGAAATGGCGTTGGCGCGTTTGCGGCAACTTGCGGCTCACGAAGTCGGCCACACCCTCGGATTGGAACATAATTATTCTGCCAGCACTGTGAACCGTTCTTCCGTAATGGACTATCCGCCTCCTCTAGTGACTCTGGGCACCGATGGCATTCCCGATGTATCGAACGCCTATGCCACAGGGATCGGAGAGTGGGACAAAGTGTCGATCACATTCGGGTATCAGGATTTTCCACCTGGAGTCGACGAACACGCCGCGCTCGGCAAAATTATTTCTGACGCGCTGAGTCGTGGCCTTCGCTTTCTGACCGATCAGGATGCCCGGCCAGCGGGCTCGTCGAGCAGCTTGGCGCATCTGTGGGATTCAGGCTCCAACGCTGTAGATGAGTTGAACCGCTTGATGGAGGTGCGCGCGGCCGCTTTACGGCGTTTCGGTGAAAATAATATTCGCGTGGACGCGCCGCTCAGTACCATCGAGGATGCTTTGGTTCCCATTTACTTATTGCATCGCTACCAAGTGGAATCTGCGACCAAGTTGGTCGGGGGAATGGATTACACTTTCGCGCTACGCGGCGATGGCCAAGCGCCAACACAAATCGTCGGGGCCGCGGAGCAGCGGCGTGCTCTTGCAAGTGTCCTGGCAACTGTGAAGCCGGATGTACTGGCATTGCCGGAGGCTTTGCTCAAAATCATTCCGCCTCGCGTACCCGATTACGAACGCGGCCGCGAGCATTTCAAGATTCGCACCAGCCCGGCATTTGACGCGCTGGCGCCCGCCGAAGCCGCTGCCGAACACACATTGGGATTTTTATTTAATGCGGAGCGCGCTTCACGATTGGTGGAATTTCACTCTCTGGATGTCAGAAATCTTGGTCTGGAAGAAGTACTCGATACCATCGTGAACGCCACTTGGAAATCGTCACGAGAGCCAGGCTATGCAGCCGAGATTTCTCGTGTCGTGAACTACGTGGTTCTCTATAACTTGATGTCATTGTCTGCAAACGACCAGGCCTCCTCGCAAGCGCGAGCCATCGCCTCGTTAAAACTGGAGGAACTTAAAGTATGGGCTAGCAGCGCTCAAAGCTCCGCAAGGGACTCCGAGGAGCGCGCCCATTTCTTATTTGCGACCACCCAGATCGCTCAATTCCAAAAAGACCCCAAGTCCGTTCCGCTTCCCGCCCCGTCGCAGCCCCCCGATGGCCCGCCAATAGGCGATGACGGCGAGGAATGGTTTTAGAAACTACAACCGTATTTCCAAAATCCTTGTGTTCTCGTGAACAGACATCTTGGGTTCGCCGCAGCGAAGATGGACGCTCTGACTCGTTCTAGCTAAGATTTGTCGCATGCTTCTTGAATCCACCGTCGCTCATCCCATTTCTGTTAAAGAAGCGATTCGGTTGGCGCGCGACCTGTATGGTATCGCTGCAGTCGCGAAACCATTGCCTGGGGAGTACGACGACAATTTTCATTTGATCGCAGCGGACGGCCGGGAATTTGTCCTCAAAGTAATGCATCCTGCTCGCGAATCAGCTTTCATTGATCTGCAATGTCAGGCGTTGAAGCATCTGGTCGAAAACGCGAAACAACTTCACTTGCCCCGCGTTTCCCACACTCGCACCGGAGACCTGTATACGGAAATCACGGCCGCAGACGGCACGATTCGATTGGTCTGGATGCTCACATTTGTAACTGGAACGGTCCTCGCCAAAGTTCGTCCACATAGCGACGATCTGCTCGAGAATTTAGGACATTTCTTAGGTGAAATGGATTCTACTCTGCAGGATTTTCGTCACCCGGCAGCCCAGCGCGATTTGAAGTGGGACCTTTCCGCGGCCGGTTGGATTCGCGACCACCTCAAAGGCATTGAAGATAATTCGCGCCGCGCGCTCGTTGAAAAATTTCTGACTCTTTACGATGCAGAAATTACGCCGGCGTTGTCACATCTGCGGCGCAGCGTTATCTACGGCGATGCCAACGATTACAACGTGCTGGTGAGTCATCCCGAACGGCCGCCACGAAAAATTGTTAGTGTCGTGGATTTTGGCGATATGCACTTTGGCCTGACTGTTTCAGAAGTGGCCATAGCATCCGCGTACGCGATTCTCGGGAAGAAGAATGTTCTGCGAGCCGCGGCGCGGGTCGTCGCCGGTTATCACCAGGCATTTCCCCTCCAGGAGCGGGAGATCGCTATTTTATATGTGCTGATTGGTACGCGCTTAGCCGTCAGCGTCACAAATTCTGCAAATCGCAAAAGTGTCAAGTCAGGGGATCCGTACGTGACCGTCAGCGAAGCTCCCGCGTGGGAAGCGCTAGAGCGCGTGGCGCGAGTCCATCCGCGCTTCGCGCATTACACGTTTCGTGAGGCGTGCGGCCTTGAACCCGTGCCACAGAACGCCGCCGTAAGTCGTTGGCTCCATGCAAACGAAAACAATGCCGCTTCTCTCTTCCACCTGGACCTGCGTACTTCTCCGAACGTCATTTTCGATTTAAGTGTCGCTAGCGAATTTCTCGGCGCCGACCCAGCCGCCTCCGCAACGCCAGTATTGACGCCAAAATTACTAAACTGCATGAAGGAAGCTGACGCAGCCGTTGGTATTGGCCGTTACAACGAACCGCGTCTGCTGTACCCCTCGCCGCTCTTTGGCCCGGATGCAAGCCCACTCGAAGAGCGCCGAACCGTTCACCTCGGAATGGACTTCTTCGCCGAGCCCGGAACGCCGTTCCATGCTCCGCTGGAAGGCGTCGTGCACCTCCTCGCGAACAACAAGGCCGTCCTGGACTATGGCCCGCTGGTGATTCTGAAACACGATGCCGGAGAGGCCGGGACATTTTTTACCCTTTACGGCCATCTCGAAATGGAGGCGCTCACCCGCCTGAAAATTGGCCAACCCATCGCGCGCGGCGAGATCTTGGCGCGGGTTGGCACTGCTGCTGAGAATGGCGGCTGGCCGCCCCATCTCCATTTTCAAATTATTCTCGATCTGCTTGATCTCGACGCTAATTTTCCGGGAGTGGCCTTTGCTTCACAGCGCGCCATCTGGACCAGCCTTTCGCCCGATCCCAATGTGTTGATTGGAATTCCCGAGAAACAGTTTCCTCCTGAAGAAATCGCCGCGGCGGAAACTTTGGCTGCGAGGGGTGCCCTGCTGGGGAAAAACCTCAGCATCTCTTACCAGCAGCCCTTAAAAATCGTGCGCGGCTGGATGCAATTTCTTTATGATCACTCCGGGCGAGCTTTTCTGGATTTCTACAACAATGTTCCGCTTGTCGGCCACAGCCATCCGCGCGTGGTTCAAGCTATTCAGCGTCAGATCGGACTGCTCAACACCAACACGCGTTATCTGCACGACGTCGTGAATCGCTATGCACAACGGCTTATAGCGCGTCTTCCCGAGCCTTTGAGCGTCTGCTATTTCGTAAATTCTGGCAGCGAAGCTAACGAGCTCGCGCTGCGGCTGGCTCGTACCCATACCGGCCGCGAAGACATCATCGTTCTTGAGCATGCCTATCACGGAAATACCTCAACGCTCATCGATATCAGCCCTTACAAATTTGAAGGACCGGGAGGTCGGGGCCGCAAACCCTGGGTCCACGTCGCGCCGCTGCCCGATGATTATCGAGGTAAATATCGCCGCGATGATCAGCATGCAGGAGCAAAATACGCCACTCATGTTGGCGATCTTCTGGACAGCGTCCAGAAAGAAGGCCGTGGTGTTGCTGCGTACATCGCAGAAACGCTCCCAAGCGTTGCAGGCCAGATTGTTTTTCCGCCGGGTTATCTGGCAGACGTCTATGTCCGCGTCCGCGCCTCAGGCGCGGTTTGCATCGCGGATGAGGTGCAAGTCGGCTTTGGCCGCCTTGGCACCCACTTCTGGGGATTCGAAACGCAAAACGCCGTCCCCGACATTGTTGTCCTAGGCAAGCCGATCGGCAACGGCTTCCCCCTCGCTGCCGTCATCACCACTCCAGAAATTGCTCGCTCCTTCGACAACGGCATGGAATTCTTCAGCACCTTTGGCGGGAATCCCGTAGCATGCGCCGCCGGATTGGCAGTCCTGGACATCGTGGAAGGCGACCAGTTACAAGCCCGAGCATTGCGGGTAGGCAACCACCTGAAAAAGAATCTGCTCGCGCTGCAACAGCAATTCCCGCTTATCGGAGACGTTCGCGGTTCGGGACTTTTTCTCGGCATCGATCTAGTGCTTGATCAGTCCAGTCGCGCGCCCGCGACATTGCAGGCTGATTACGTCGTCAACCGTCTGCGCGAATGCGGCATTCTCACCGGCACGGACGGCCCTCATCACAACGTGATCAAGCTGCGCCCGCCGCTGATCATCACCGAACAGGATGCCGACATCTTCGTAGCTGCTCTTCAAAATGTCTTCGTTGAAGATCCCGCGCAACCGTGATTCCCTTCCTCCTGGTTATCATTATAATTATATTGACATAAAGATAATAGTTCGATTATTCTCCATCCGCGATGGAGCTAGACGCATCTCTCTCCTGGCTCGCGCTGGCGCTGACCCCTGGCCTGGCAAGCCGCCTGTCTGCGCGTTTGCTGCATAAATTTGGTTCGCCGGATCGCATTTTTCACGCCTCTTTGACTGAGCTCGAATCCTGCAGCCTTCCCGCGATGGTCGTGCAGGCCATCGCAAAAAAAGAGGCTTTCAAGCGAGCCGAAAAAGAGCTGGCAGCCGTCAGAAACATAGCGGGTTGCCGTCTCCTGAATTGGACGGAGCCGGAGTATCCGCAAAGACTGCTGCAAATTTACGATCCCCCGGTGCTCTTCTATCTGCGCGGCGATCCCGAGGTTTTAAATCTACCGAGTCTAAGCATTGTAGGTTCACGCCGCCCGACGCTTTACGGTTCGCAAATGGCCGAACGTCTGGGCCGTGACCTGGCGGCCAGGGGACTAGTGATCTTAAGCGGCATGGCTCGCGGGATCGATGCCATTGGCCATCACGGGGCCATGGCTGCTAACGGTCGTGCCATCGGCGTGCTCGGCACCGGTATTGATGTGTGCTATCCCAAAGAGAACAGAAAGCTATATGAAAAAGTATTGGAGCGCGGCGCCATCCTGAGTGAGTTTCCGCTCGGGACTCACCCCGCGCCCGAAAACTTCCCTATTCGGAATCGTATCGTGGCAGGTATGCCTTTGGGGGTGATCGTCATTGAAGGCGCCGAATTCAGCGGCTCACTGATTACCGCCCGGCTTGCCATGGATTTTGGCCGGGAAGTTTACGGCGTGCCGGGAAATGTAACCCAGAGCGTAAGCTATGCCCCGAATCTTTTGATCAAACAAGGCGCCAAGTTGGTGGTTAACGCCGATGATGTGATCGAGGAGCTTCCCACACCCGTTCGGGCGGCGCTGGTCGATGCCCAGCGTCCCGAGGCCGAACAACGAAATCTGCTCGCCTTCGCATCCCTAGGAGCTTCTGAAAAGAAGCTTTACGAGCTGCTGGTCACCGAAGAATCCAGGCACATTGATGAACTTGTCGAAAACTCCGGCTTGAACTCTTCCGAGGTTCTGGCTACGCTTTTTGACCTGGAGATGAAAGGGGTGGTCCGGCAATTGCCTGGCAAACAATTCAGTAAAGTTATGCTCTAGCTGGGTTTAGAAGTGAAAGTGTCCCCAAGCTTTCCTGCCGCGCCACTAGTAAAAAGCACCCGGATGCGAAATCTCCGCATCTGCATAAGGTAGCGAGAAGGACACACCCCCCTGCGGTCAACCCTTCCTGCGAAGGCTTACGGAGTTACAAAAGCAACATGGCTCGTTCGCTTGTAATAGTGGAATCGCCGGCTAAGGCGAAAACAATCAATAAGTATTTAGGACGCGAGTACACTGTCAAAGCGTCCCTCGGTCACGTCTTGGACCTGCCCAAGAAGACCTTGGGTATCCTCCTGCCCGGCAACGGAAACGAAAAAAAGAAGAAGAAGCGCAAGACCAAGGGCAAAGGCAAAGCCGGCGAAAAGGTAGAAGAGAAAAAGCCGCCCAAACCGGTGGTCGTGACCGCTGAAAACATCTTCGAGCCGACCCTGGAGATCATTCCCGGGAAGCTTAAGGTGATCTCCGATCTCCGGAAAGCCGCTGAAGGTGCCCCCAACGTTTATCTGGCGACCGACCCTGATCGTGAGGGTGAAGCGATCTCCCAGCATCTTCTGGATACCCTGGCCACCAAGAAATCGGACCGCGCCAAGTATCGCCGGGTGATGTTCAACGAAATCACCCCCAAGGCCATCAAGGCCGCTTTCGCGAAAGCCGGAGACGTTAACGCCGACCTCGTCGATGCTCAGCAGGCACGACGTGTCCTCGACCGGCTGGTGGGGTACAAAATCTCGCCCCTTCTTTGGGACAAGGTGCGGCGTGGCCTTTCCGCTGGCCGGGTGCAAACCGTGGCCTTGCGCTTGATCGTTGAGCGCGAGATGCAGATCCGCGCTTTCGTGGCGCAGGAATACTGGAGCATCCACGCGATGCTCGACGCCGGAGAGCCCCCGCTGTTCGAAGCCAAGCTTTTTAAATACAAAGGCGAGGACATCGAGGTCTCCACTCAGGAAGCAGCCGACAAAATTGTCGCGGCGGTTGCCGACGCCAAGTGGCAAGTAGCCAACGTTTCGCAGAAGGAAAAGAAGCGTAACCCGCCTCCGCCTTTTACCACTTCCAAGCTGCAACAGGCCGCCTACAACCGGCTGCGCTATACCGCCAAGCGCACCATGTCGCTCGCACAGAAACTCTATGAAGGTGTGGAGCTGGGCGAAGAAGGCTCCGTGGCGCTCATCACCTATATGCGCACGGATTCGGTAAACGTTTCCGCGGATGCCCTCGCGCAGGTCCGCGAAATGATTCCCCAGCGCTTCGGGTCGAATTATCTGCCGGAGAAACCCAACTACTACAAATCCAAGAAAGACGCCCAGGAAGCTCACGAAGCGGTGCGCCCGACGGACGCCATGCGCGCGCCGGAAGATGTACGTAAATATCTCGAAGATGACCTCTTCAAACTGTATCAATTGATCTGGCAGCGTTTCGTCGCCTCGCAGATGCTGCCCGCCATATTCGACCAAACCACCATCGACATCAGTGCTTGGGATTACACCTTCCGCGCCAATGGTTCGGTCCAGAAATTCGACGGTTACCTGCGCGTCTATCAGACTCCCGCGGCCGTCGCGGACCGCGAAGACGACGAGAAAGCCGACGAGGGTGAAGGCAACGCCCTGCCTCGCGTCACCGAAGGGCAGGTTCTGCGTCTCGACAAGATTCGGCCGGATCAGCACTTCACCGAGCCGCCGCCGCGCTACAACGACGCTACGCTTGTAAAAGATCTGGAAGAAAAGGGCATCGGCCGCCCTTCTACTTACGCCTCCATCATATCCACGCTGCTCGATCGTGAGTACGTGAAAAAGGACCAGGGTCGCTTTACCCCCACCATGTTGGGTGAACGGGTCAGCGTACTGCTGATTCGCAGCTTCGAAGATATCTTCGACGTCACCTTCACGGCGCGGCTTGAAGACGAGCTGGACGAAATTGAGGAAGGCAAGCTTGGCTGGCGCACAGCTGTCGGTGAGTTCTGGGATAAATTCGTCGTCGATTTGGATAAAGCCGGCGATGAGATGATTTCTTACAAGGCCGGCATCCCCACCGGTAAGAAATGCGAACGATGCGGAGAAGGTGAACTGCTCGAGCGCATCAGCCGCCACGGATTTTTCCTGGGCTGCTCGCGTTATCCCGATTGTGAGTTCATTGAAGATCTCTCCCCGGAGTTGGGCGAAGCCGGGGACGAAAACAAAACTCAGTATTGCGACAACTGCGGCAAAGAGATGGCCATCAAGCGCGGCCGGTTCGGGGTATTCCTGGCTTGCACCGGCTATCCGGATTGCAAGACTACTCGCCGCCTCGTGGAAGGCACGCGTACCGCTCGCCAGCCTGACGAACTACTCGAAGAAAAGTGCACGCTGTGCGAGTCACAATTGGTGAAAAAGCACGGCCGCTATGGCGAATTCATCGGTTGCTCCGGTTACCCGAAGTGCAAATACACGCGCCCAATTACCATGGGCATCAAATGTCCGAAATGCAACGAAGGCGAATTTGTGCGCCGTGGAAGCGCCGGAAAAGGCGGACGCGGCCGTCCGCGAGTTTTCTACGGCTGTTCGCGCTATCCCGATTGCGATTTCACCACACCACATATGCCCATCCCGGAGCCGTGCCCGAAGTGCGGAGCCCCGTTCATCGTGGAAAAGCGCACCAAGATTGGAACCGTGCATGCTTGCTTGAAAGAAGGCTGCGACTGGGAAATTTTGGCCCCTGAAAATCCGCCGCCGGCCGTGGTCATCGCCGAGGAGCAAGTTCCAGAACCGGCAAAGGTCTGATTTTGCGGGAATCAACTCCTGCCCGATGAAACAAGCCATCAACAGTTACCTCGAGTATCTCGTTTCCGTCAAAAATTCTTCGCCTCACACCATTTCGAATTACGGCAAGGACCTGCGCCAATTTGTGGAGTTCCTGACTCCGCCCGGCGTAAGTCTTCCCGGCCTCACAGAAATTAACCACGGCATCATCCGGGAATACGTGGCCTTTCTCCACGATCAAGGGTTGCAGAAGACCTCTATCGCCCGAAAGCTCGCGGCCTTGCGTTCGTTCTTCAAATACTGCGTGCGCGAGGGCAAATTAAAGGAGAGCCCGGCGCGCCTGGTCCCCACACCCAAATTGCCGAAACGCATTCCTTCCATTCTTTCGGCCGAAGAAATGAACGCCTTCCTGAACCACCTCGCAGAGATGGGGGGCTCGATTCCCGATCGCGGGAAAAAATCGAAAAATGGCAGTCGGCCTGCCCGACGTTCGACGCTTGATGATCCAAAAGTTCGCGAAGAGGGCCTGCTGCTTCGCCGTGACCGTGCGTTGTTGGAACTACTCTACGCCGCAGGCCTGCGCGTCAGCGAACTGACCGGCCTGGACCTTGTCGATATCGAGCAAAAAGAGCGCGTTCTGCGCGTGACCGGCAAGGGAAACAAGGAACGCATCGTGCCGTACGGTAACAAAGCCCAAGAGGCGCTTGATAAATATTGGCCGCTGCGCGAACAACTTCTGCGGCAAACTTCAGGCGGATACGCAAGCCGTCGAGCCACGCTGCCTAGCGAGGCAGTCTTTCTGAACTACGCTGGCCGCCGCCTCACGCAGCGTTCCGTGGGCCGCATCGTCAAAAAATATGTCCGCCTGGTGAACATGAACTGGGACCTGCATCCGCATTCCCTGCGCCATGCTTTTGCCACCCATTTACTCGCCGATGGCGCCGATCTGCGCGCCATCCAGGAATTGTTGGGACACCAGTCCCTCTCCACCACGCAAAAATACACGCACGCTTCCATCCGGCAACTCATGGACGTTTACGACAAGTCCCACCCCCACGCCTGACGGGCGCCAAGGCGTTCGCACTTCCTTTTCAGTCCATTCACTTTTTCGTTCGTTGACGGACTTGTTGCACAACTCGTATAATCAGTGTTTGTCTTTAGAGGGCGGAGGCTTATGTACGCGGTCATCAAAACCGGGGGAAAGCAGTATCGTGTCGCGCCCGGCGATACCATTCGAATTGAGCGGGTTAGCGGAGATGTAGGTGAGGCCGTGACATTTGGCTCGGTGTTGGCGGTACATACCGAGGACAAGAAGGTGCTTTCCGGTTCGCACGCTTCCAAAGCCAAGGTGACCGGCAAAATCGTGCAGCAAGGCCGCTCAAAAAAGGTCACCGTGTTGAAGTTTAAGAAGACCAACCAATATAAGATTTCTCGTGGGCACCGCCAGAACTACACAGCGGTTGAGGTTAGCGACATCTCGCTATAAACAGCGCAGCGCAATTTCATTTTTCCAAGAAAAGGATTTCACCATGGCACATAAGAAAGGCGGCGGCTCCTCTACAAACGGCCGCGATTCTCACGGACAGCGGCTGGGCGTCAAGCGCTTTGGCGGCGAGTTGGTTAACGCCGGCACCATTCTCATTCGCCAGCGCGGCACCAGGCACCAACCTGGGGTCAATGTAGGCAAAGGCAAGGACGACACGTTGTACGCTCTCGTCGCCGGCATCGTGACCTTTCAAGATAAAGGCCGTCATGGACGCTTCATCAGTGTGAAGCCTGCCGATCAAGAAAACGCCCTGGCGAGCTGAAGGTATACGTTTTATGAAATTCAGGCGGACTTCGGTCTGCGATTTTCTTGCGGTCCCGGGTAACCGGGACCGTTTTGTTTTTGCGTCAACATTCCTGATAGAAAGCGTAAAGGTGTTTTCGTGTTCGCTGATGAAGCAAAAATATTCGTGAAGGGCGGCCACGGCGGCAATGGCTGCGTGGCGTTCCGCCGGGAGAAATACGTTCCGCGCGGGGGTCCGTCCGGCGGTGACGGTGGCGACGGCGGCAGCATTTATCTGGAAGCTAACATTAACGACAACACTTTGCTGCGCTACCGTTACAACCGTGAATTCAAAGCCGATCGTGGCCGTCACGGCGAGGGTTCGAATTGCACCGGCCACTCCGGCGGAGACATGGTGCTGAAAGTGCCCATCGGCACGGTGGTTTTTGACGGACAAACCGCTGAGACCATCGCCGATTTGGCCACTCCAGGCCAGCGCCTGCTGGTTGCTCACGGCGGCCGTGGAGGTCGCGGTAATCAACATTTTGCCAAACCGTGGCACCAGGCTCCCCGGGAACACGAAGAAGGCCAGCCAGGTGAAGAGCGCCACCTTCGCTTGGAATTGAAATTACTCGCCGATGTCGGGCTGGTGGGATTCCCCAATGCGGGCAAGTCCACATTGATATCCGTAATTTCCGCGGCACGCCCCAAGATTGCCAATTATCCCTTCACCACGCTGGAGCCTAATCTCGGCGTAGTGAATGCGGACGGCGGCACCGGCGCGCACGGCACCGAACTGGGCCGCACGTTTGTTGTCGCCGACCTGCCCGGCCTCATCGAAGGTGCTCACGCAGGCGCAGGCTTGGGTATCCGTTTTCTTAAACACGTCGAACGAACCAGGCTGCTGGTGCACTTGATCGACACCAGCGATTCGAATGTCGATGATCCCATTCATTCCTACGAAATAATTTCTGGAGAACTCAGCGCCTTCAGCGAGACCCTGACAGAAAAGCCGGTGATCGTCGTGGCTACCAAGCTCGATGCTACTACCGACCACACCCGGCTCGACGCACTGCGAGACTTCTGCCAAGAGCAGCACCTCGAATTTCATTCCATTTCCGCGGCTACCGGTCAAGGCGTGAAAGAGCTGGTGCGGTCTATTGCCGATGCGCTGGATAAAATTCCACGCGTGATGCCCGACGTTGAATCAGACCCGGACCTTCCTACTTCCGATTCCTCGGTCTCACCTGAGCCTTACCCGACTGACGTAGAGGATCGTTCACGTCTGCCGTTGGTAAGCAGCGAAGAAGATTCATGAGAGAATTGCGACATGCCGCCGGATTTGCAACCGGCGGCTAACTTAAATTTCGGAGAGTCATTGACTACCGCGCAAGCCCATCGCACCGCTTCTAAACATCATCCGCGACGTATCGCGGTGTTTGGCGGTTCCTTCGATCCCATCCACAACGGCCATTTGGCCATCGCACGCGCTGCCGACCGGCGCTTCAATTTCGACGAAATCCACTTCATTGCGGCTAGCCGGCCGCCGCACAAACTTAAACAGCATCTGGCTCCGTTTCCGCACCGTTTTGCGATGGTTTCGCTGGCCTGCACCGAGCATCCCCACTTCGTTCCGTCGCTTGCCGAAGCCGGCGAAGATTTCAGCGGCACGCAGTTGCACTACTCCGTCGACACCGTCCGTTATTTTCGTCATGCCTACAACGGCCAGGGCGATCGCGTGTTCTTTATCATTGGGGCCGACGCCTTTCTGGATATTCCGATGTGGAAGGAATACGAAACGCTACTAGGTCTATGCGATTTTATCGTCGCCAACCGCCCGGGCATCCGCCCCGAGGCGCTGCGCCTGGTGATTCCACCGGATTTGATTGCACGGCCGGACGCGAAAAAAGAGGCTGAAGCCGCACATCCCTCTCAAGTCGTGGCGCATCTACATCGCACTACTGTGTATCTTTTGGAAAATGTCAGCAGTGACGTGTCCGCAACGGATATTCGGCGCCGTGCGCATCGCGGGCAATCCATTCATGGGCTTGTCGCCGCTCGCGTGGAGGAATACATTTTGAAACAGGGTCTATACCAGTGAATCTAGAGTCCTGTCCCCAAGGTGTTCAACTGGCCGTGAAAGCGGCACAAGAAAAAAAGGCTGGCGCCATCACTGTCCTGGATCTCCGCCTTCTCGGTGCGTTCACTGAATACTTCGTGATCTGTACTGGGTTCAGCACTCCCCAGGTCCAGGCCATCTGCAACGAGATCGAAGAGCAGTTGTACAAGCAGGCCAAGCGTTCGCCAGTGCATCGCGAAGGGCAGCGCTCCGCGGAATGGGCCCTGCTCGATTTTGGAGGTTTTGTCGTGCACGTCTTCAGCGAACAGGCTCGCCGCTACTACGATCTCGAACGGTTGTGGCGTTCCGCGCCAAAACTGGAAATACCAGACGCCGCCGAAAGCCTTGGACGCGACAGCGTCGCTCGTCGCATCGGCTCCGATCGTTTCCCGGGTGAAGCAGTTTCCTGATGACCGCGGAGCGATTGCCGTGGATTGCCGCGGACCCGGCCTCGCTTCGTCTCCTCGAATTAGCTCAAAAAGTTGCTGTCGCGCCCACCACCCTGCTGATTTCCGGGGAAAGCGGTACCGGCAAGGATTACCTGGCCCGTCTCGTTCACGAACTCGGGCCTCGGCGCGATGCGCCTTTCTTGAAAATCGACTGCGCCAGTCTGCCGCCGCAGCTAGTAGAGAGCGAACTTTTCGGCCACGAACAGGGCGCGTTTACCGGGGCGACCGATCGCAAACTGGGACGCCTCGAACTCGGCGGCACTGGCACCATCGTCCTCGACGAAGTGGCCGCCCTGCTTCCTTCTGCGCAGGGCAAGCTTCTGCGCGTGGTGCAGGAACGTACTTTTGAACGACTCGGTGGCACCGAAAGCCTTCACATCGAAGCGCGCTTGATCGCCCTCAGCAATGTGGATCTTCCCGCAGCCGTCAAAGCCGGAAACTTTCGCGAAGACCTGTATTTTCGCCTCAATGTTTTGGCGCTCGCGGTTCCTCCCTTGCGAGAGCGTCGCGAGGACATCTTGCTCTTAGCGGATCACCTGCTCGCTTTCTTGCGAACTATCCATGGCCGTCCCAACCTCCAAATGAGCGATGAGACACGCGCCATGCTTAAGGCTTATGCATGGCCCGGCAATATCCGCGAACTTCGCAATGTGTTGGAGCGTGCTGTGGTTTTTTCGGACCTTGACGCCAATATCGGCGACGGCGACGCTCGGCATCTACTTGAGCCTAGGAATTTTCCGGAAAATCTGCGGGCGCTTGCTACCGCGAACGCGGCGAACCTGCAATCACTCGAAGATATGGAACGCGAACTCATTGCGGCGACCCTTGAAGCCATGCATTACAAAATCAGTCAAGCCGCCGCGAGTTTGGGCATCAGTCGCAAAACCCTGCTGGAAAAGCGTAAGAAATACGGTTTGAAATAAATGCGCCTGCGCCTGGTCATGCTGGGCAAGACGCGACGCCCGGAACTCCGCGCCATCATCGATGATTACGTCAAGCGCATCACGCGCTACGCACCTGTAGAAATCACGGAATTACGCGAAACCGAGGCGGTTCTAAAAAAATTCAGCTTCGAGCAGCCTTCCACGATCGTCCTGTTGGATGACCGCGGCAAAAACATGGATTCCCCTGCCTTTGCCAGATGGCTCGGAGAACTTCGCGACCGCAGCACGCGCCAGTTGATCTTCGTATGTGGTGGGGCGGATGGCTTCCCAGAGGAGATTCGCAGCCAGGCTAACCAAAACATATCGATCAGCGCCATGACTTACTCGCATGAACTGGCGCGTGCTATGCTCGCTGAGCAGCTCTACCGCGCTTTTGCCATTCTCTCCGGCAGCGCCTACCCAAAGTAATTCTTCTCGTAAAGGTATAAATAATGTCTATTCGCGTCATCGCTGATGAAAATAAGCCGTCCGCCACCATTGAAATTCCTCTCTCCAAGCCCTTGCCGGACTACGATCTCGAGCAGCTCGAACAACCTACGCCTCGTGACGTAGATTCCGTCCTCGTTTCACAGGGATTTCGCGATCTGGTCGATGATGCCCGTGGCGTACTCGCGGATCTTCTCGTGCATCCTCCCTTTCAGCGGAATGCTCCTGAGAATGCCGCTTTGGACTTTACGCATTCCGCGCCACCCCCGCTGGAACTTGTGCAGTTAACCGGCGCCATTTGTCCCGGCGACGACGAAGTCTATCGTCCTGGTTTGTGGCTTGTTTTGCGGGATCCCCGAGCAAAGGCGGATATCGCGCTGCCCGCCATAACGCAAGACCGCATTCTTCATATTGCACAGGAGTTGGTGAGAAGACTTCAGTTGGAATAATCGGGCAAGCGTTTCGGGCGTGGATTCATTTTCAGTACGACGCTTAACCCGCATAGACTTGACCTTTCGGGATGCAATCCGCACACTTCTTTGCGTTTCACACGATTGAGCACTTCGTATAGGACCATGCATGCGGGAAGAAAAAGGTTTATTGATCGTGTATACCGGGCCGGGCAAAGGAAAGACGACCTGCGCGCTGGGCACTGCTTTTCGCGCCGTAGGCCAGGGCTTGCGGGTGTTAATGGTGCAATTTATCAAAGGTTCCTGGCACTACGGGGAGTTGGACGCCGCGAAAATGTTGGGTGATGACAAATTCGAAGTTCGCCCTATGGGCCGGGGCTTCGTCAAAATTGGAGGAGCGGAAACAGACCCGGAAGACATCAAACTGGCCTACGAATGTTGGCAGGCGGGCCGCGATGCGATCTACAGCGGAAAGTATGACTTGGTGGTCCTCGACGAAATCAATTACACCATCAGCTATAAAATGCTGGATCCCACGGAAGTTTCCGAAGCGTTAAAAAATCGCCCGGAGCGCGTCCATGTCATTTGCACCGGCAGAAACGCACACCCGCAGATAACCGAGTTAGCGGACTTGGTTACCGAGATGCGCGAGGTGAAACACCCGTATACGAAGGGTATACTGGCGCAACGGGGTATCGACTATTAGGCTATGACTTGGTTCAAGCGCGACAAAAAAGCCATTGAACAGACCACTCCCCCTGAGGAGCGCCGCGTGCGCACAGAAGGCTTGTGGGTCAAGTGCGAGTCCTGCCGCACGATTGTGTTTCGCAACGATCTCGAAGCAAATCTTTTCGTTTGTCCGAAGTGCCAATTCCATTTCAAAATGAATGCCCAGAAGCGTCTGGAAATGCTGCTCGATGGACGCTACACCGAGCATGACGCCGGAATGACCTCCACGGATCCCCTGCAGTTCACAGACACCAAGCCTTACGCCGCTCGCTTGAAAGAAGCTCGCAAAAAACTAGGAATGAATGACGCTGTGATCACTGCGGAAGGCCAGCTGAATGGCCGTCCGGTGGTTTGCTGCGCCATGGAATTCGGGTTTATCGGTGGCTCCATGGGCGCCGTGGTCGGCGAGAAAGTAACCCGGGGAATCGAACTGGCCATCGCAACACGTCAGCCATTTATCGCCGTTTCCTGTTCCGGTGGCGCGCGCATGATGGAAGGCACCATCAGCCTGATGCAGCTCGCCAAAGTGTCCGCCGCGCTCGGCAAACTCGATGATGCCAAGCTGCCTTACATTTCTTTGCTGACCGATCCCACTACCGGCGGTGTCACCGCCAGCTTCGCGATGCTCGGCGATCTGAATATCGCTGAACCCGGTGCACTGATTGGCTTTGCCGGACCACGGGTAATTGAACAGACGATCGGTCAAAAATTGCCGGAAGGGTTTCAGCGTTCGGAGTTTTTGCTCGAGCATGGATTCCTGGATGCCGTGGTTCCGCGCAAAGAACTGAAGTCCTTCATCGCCACTTCCCTCGATCTTTTATTCGGCTGATATCCCCTACACATGAATTACTCCGCCGCGGTGAACTATCTGCTTTCTCTCGGCAGAGAATTGGCTGCGCCCACGCAGGCGCCTGCTGCAAAATTCAATCTGGAAAATATAAGCACACTCGACGCGCAGCTCGGCCGTCCCAGCCGCGCGTGTCCCAGCGTCCACATTGCCGGTACCAACGGTAAGGGCTCCACTGCTGCTTTTTTGGAGTCAATTCTGAGGCATGCAGGTCTTCGCACCGGCCTCAACACTTCCCCGCACCTCGAACGCATCAACGAACGCATCCGCATCAATGGCGAAGAAATCAGCGATGAAGCCTTCGCTCGCCTGTTCACCGGTATTTACCAAACTATTGAACGCCTCCTCGCTGATGGCAAATTGCGGGCCCATCCCACCTATTTCGAGTGCGTCACTGCCATGGCCTTCGAATATTTCGCGCAGCTGCACGTCGACTTTGGCATTTTTGAGGTTGGTCTCGGCGGCCGCCTAGATGCCACCAACATTCTTTCGCCAACCGTCACTGTCATCACCCGAATTGATTTCGATCATGAAAACTTTCTCGGTCATTCGCTGAGCGAAATCGCCGCCGAAAAGGCTGGCATCTTGAAGCCGGGTGTTCCCGTTGTCGTAGCCGCGCAACACTCGGAAGCGCGTGAGGTCATTCTTATGCGCGCTAAAGAATTGAGCTGTCCGGTCTTCGAAACCAATGTGGATTATCGAATCCGCGAGATAACTCCAGCGACTTCGCCGTCGCCCAGCCTACTCGCGGGTTGTGTCGCGGCGAACATAACGGATCAGGCCTCCAGTTGGTCGCTGGATATCGCGCCATCCTTGCCCGGCCACTTCCAGGTACAGAATGCCCTCAACGCTGTCGCCGCCGCGCGTTTCCTCGCTGCTCGCGGTTTCCCTATCATCGATGATGCCATTCGTTCTGGGATTGCCCAGACCGTGTGGCCCGGGCGCCTCGAGAGACTGCAATCCCATCCCGATGTCTATCTCGATGGCGCGCACAATCCCGCCGCCGCGCGCGAGTTGGCGACTTTTCTACAAGAAAATTTTGCTGGACGAAAAATTTGGCTTATCTATGGGGCGCTTCGGGATAAATCCGTCGACGAAGTCGCCGGCTGGCTCTTTCCTCTTGCCGCTGAAGTGATCATTACCGAGCCGCGGACCCCGCGCTCCATATCCACATCCCAACTGGCGGAAATCGCCGGCCATCACGCCCATCAATACAAAACAATTCCTGATGCCGAGCGGGCCTTGGATTACGCGTGGGCCGAGGCAACGGCGGACGACGTGATTTTCATCAGCGGCTCGCTTTACCTGGTTGGTCAATTGCGCGCGTACTGGAAATCTCGCTCACAGGTCGCCTCGAACTCCAAAACGCCGTAGAATACTCAACTCATCAGGTGCGCCCGCTGAGAAGACTATCGTTTTTTGTTCCTGCGTCGTGCGTCTGAGCAAATTTTCAAAATGCCTGCTAAAACCCCCAAGCCGCGTGTAAGCAGAAACCACGCCGTCCCGCACCCGCTTGTCGGCGTAATCATGGGCTCCCAGTCCGACTGGGAAACCCTCGAACCTGCTGCGGACATGCTGAGCCAAATGGGCATTCCCCACGAAACTCGCGTTGTTTCCGCTCATCGCACACCGGATCTCCTCTTCGAATATGCTTCCGGCGCCGAAGATCGTGGGATCGAAGTAATCATCGCGGGTGCCGGCGGGGCGGCTCACCTTCCCGGCATGACCGCCTCGAAAACAGTATTGCCAGTCTTGGGTGTGCCAGTCGAATCCAAAGCTCTCAAAGGGCTGGATTCTTTACTCTCTATCGCGCAAATGCCCGGAGGCATTCCAGTGGGCACTTTGGCCATTGGCAAATCCGGTGCCATCAACTCCGCTCTATTGGCTGCGGCTATTTTGGGCATCAAGCATCCCGATATCCGCGAGTCCTTGCGCAAGTTCAGGGAGGCGCAGACTAATCGGGTTCTCGACGCCCCCGATCCTTCTGCAATTGCACAGTCAAAATTCAAATTCGGCGCCGGTTCTCACTCCAGCAAACGACCCTCTTCTAAGAGGAAGAGCAGCGCCGGGAAATCCTCGTGACCATCGGTATCCTCGGCGGAGGTCAACTCGGATACATGCTCGCCCTGGCCGGGTATCCGTTGGGCCTGCGTTTTCGTTTTCTCGATCCCTCGCCGGAAGCGCCCGTAGGACGCATCGCGCAGCGCGTCACCGCGGACTTTGACGACCTGGCTGCTCTGGAAAGGTTTGCCAATGGCCTGGAGTTGGTGACCTACGAATTTGAAAATGTTCCCGTTCCTGCCACGAAGTTTCTTTCTGAACGCGTGCCCGTCTTTCCCTCGCCCGCGACGCTGGAGATCGCCCAAGATCGCCTCAAAGAAAAGGCGCTCTTCCGCAAGTTAGGAATCGCTACTACTGAGTTCGCGCCAGTACGCGACCTGCAATCGCTCGATACCGCGATCGCCAAGATCGGCCTGCCCGCCGTGCTTAAAACCTGCCGTTTTGGTTATGACGGTAAAGGACAGTGGGTGCTACGTAGCGCCTCCGATGCAGCTAAACTCAAAAACGAGATCGGTGAGGCGCTCAACAAAACCGCAATTTCCGGCGGCGCGGAAGATACCACTAACGCGGAGCCATTCATCCTGGAAAGTTTCGTTTCGTTTACTCGCGAACTTTCCGTTCTCGCTGCGCGTGCGCGAAACGGCGATACCGCCTTCTACCCTCTAGTGGAAAATCGTCACCACGCAGGTATTTTGCGTCTTTCTCTCGCACCAGTTCCGGCCCTTGAACCTTCGATTCAACTCGAAGCCGAGGCCATCGCCCGCAGAGTACTTGAGTCACTCGAATACGTTGGGGTGTTGGCTATCGAGTTTTTCGAATGCGAGGGCCGTCTTCTTGCCAACGAAATGGCTCCCCGCGTACACAACTCCGGACACTGGACTATCGAAGGAGCCGTCACCAGCCAGTTCGAAAATCATCTTCGGGCAGTCCTGAATTTCCCGCTGGGTTCGCCAAAAGCCACTTGCTATGCCGCCATGCTGAATCTGATCGGCGAGGTTCCGGGTATCGCCGAGGCGTTAGCTATCTCCGGGGCGCACCTTCACCTCTATGGCAAATCTCCGCGTCCGGGACGTAAGTTAGGCCATATCACACTGTGCGCAAGCTCGCCGGGAGAACTGGCTGCCAGTCTTCGCGCTTTGCCCCCGTTCTTTCAACGCCCGCAGTTCTGCCTTAACCCAGCCCCGATCCCCCGTCCTGTGGGCACGACCCAAACCAGCACGGCCTAACCAATGCGGGCTTTCGTCCTAATTGGTGTCCACGACGTTCTAGCGGGTTGCTGCCCTTCTCTTCGGGATGCTAGGATTTATGTGTTCCATGCCCCCCCAAACATTACAACGCCCCCGCGTAGGCATTCCTTGGCGCACGTCCGCCGAAGAGTCGGAATCCAATTTTGCCAAGATTAAGAATTATCAGGACGCCGTAAGTGCTGCGGGCGGCGAGCCCGTGTTGCTCTCGCTGCACCAGCCCGAGCAACTTCCGAACCTTTTGTCCGGCCTGGACGCTTTCGTTTTGCCGGGAAGCCCCGCCGACGTGGATCCCGCAGAATATGACTCTGTAAACCGTGGCAAGTCTGAACCGCCCGACGGTCCCCGCGAAAACACCGACCGTGTCATCTTGAAGCACGCTTTCACCGAGAAAAAGCCGGTGTTGGCCATCTGCTACGGATGTCAGCTTTTGAACGTCTATCTGGGTGGCACTCTCATTCAGGACTTGCGCGAAGAGACGGACACGCCCATAGCTCACACTCGCCACGACATCGTTCCCGAGCCTGCTGCCGACCCTGTCCACGGCGCGATGTTCGACCAATCCAGCCGGTTGGCCGTCATTGCCGGTGGCGCGGAAGCCCAGATCAACAGCTCACATCACCAAGCCGTCGAACGCGTAGGCAAAAATCTGCATGTCACCGCGCACGCGCCGGACGGAACGATTGAAGCCATTGAATGGACGGGCGATTCGAACTGGATTGTTGGCGTGCAGTGGCACCCGGAACGCATGTTTGGAGACGCCTTTTCCGAACGCCTGTTCCGCGATTTTATCGCTGCAGCCAGCCAATCGCGCGACGCGGTAACGCAGAAACTGTAGCGGCGCATTCTCTGCTCCGATTAGGCCGCGTTTTGGCCGGTGCCTGATAAGAGAAAGCGCTCCATCCTGGAATGGCACGTGGTATCTGAGCAATTTCGTTCGGATTCAAAGCAACTTTTGGGGGACAGATGATTTCATTGGCGGGCAAAGCGGCACTCATCACTGGCGGTTCGCGAGGCATCGGCGCCGCGGCGGTAAAACTCTTCGCCCAAGCTGGGGCGGATGTGGTTTTTAATTACAACAAAGCCAAAGAGCCCGCCATGCAAGTGCAACAGGATGCCGCGAAACACGGTACCCGCGTGGAAGCCTTCAAAGCGGACGTGGGCCGCCACAGCGACAACAAGAAACTTGTCGAATTCGCTATCGCCCGCCTCGGGCGGCTCGACATTGTGGTTCCTAACGCCGGCGTCTGGAACCTCGAAGACTTGCCCATCGAAAAAATGACCGAAAAACAGTGGGACGAGATGATCCGCGTAAATCTCACCAGCGTTTATTCGATCATCCATTTTTCGGTGCCGCAGATGATTAAACAGAAGTCAGGAAAAATTATCCCCATCAGCTCCACTGCAGGCCAGCGTGGCGAATCGTTTCATACTCATTATGGGGCTTCCAAAGGAGGCATCATCAGCTTGACCAAAGGCCTCGCCAGCGAGCTTGCTCGTCACAATATTCTTGTTAATTCCGTGGCCCCCGGCTGGGTCGCTACGGACATGTCCAACCCGGTGATCGATACCAAGGCCGGGCAAAAGATGGTCACAGCCGCCATCCCGCTGGGTCGTGCCGCAACTGCCGAGGAGATCGCCGGCCCTATCTTGTTTTTAGCCTCCGACCTAGCCAACTTCATGACCGGCGAGATCATCAATGTAAATGGAGGATCGGTCTTGTGCGGCTGAGTTTTTCGGGTGCCCCGATGCGGCGGATGTGCGCCGCCCTCGCTTTATGTGCCGCAGTCTTTGTAAGTGCAAAGCTCCTTGCCGCTGCACCGGCACAAAATCCGGACACGATGCTCCCGGACCAAAGAGTCGCCAAAGCTCGCGAGATTCTCCATCAACTGATCGACGCTCTCGGTGGGCCTGCATACCTGGAAGCTCGCGAACGTGAGTGCGACGGCCGCCGCGCCCAGTTCGGCCATAACAACGAGCTGACGGGCTTCGTCGATTTCAGGGATTATTGGCAGTACCCCGACAAGCACCGCACCGACTATTCCAAAAAGCGCAACATCATCGACCTCTTCAACGGCAACGAGGGCTGGACTATGGATCGCTCTGGGGTCAGTGAGGAGCCCGCGCAAGCCGTTGCCGATTTTCAGTTGCTGGTGAAATATAGCGTCGACAACCTGCTGCGCAGCGGACTCAAAGATCCCAACTTGAATCTCAATTATGGCGGTCCCGACATCATCGACATGCGTCAGGTCGACTGGGTGGAAATATCCGATCCCGATCGCTCGCTTCGATTGGGCATTGATCGCTCGTCACACTTATTGGTACACAGTGTAGTCACCTACATTGACGAGAATTCCCAGCAGCGCACTCAGGAAACGACCATCTATACAAATTACCAACGCAAAGATGGAGTTATGGTGGCGCTCCAAATCTCCCGCGAAAAAGATGGCCGCCGGTATTACCAGGCTTTTTACGACACCTGCACTTTCAATCCGCACTTTCCCGAAGATATGTTCACCAAGGCAGCGCTCGAAAAACGCTACGCTGAAGTGGGCAACAAAAAAGACAAAGACAAATATAAAAACGCCAAGAATTGATTGCTCGCGTGAACGCGGGGCGTTTCCTTTCGGCGTTTAGCGCCTTTTGCTAGTCTGTGCCTGCCCATGATTCTCACTCCTCGGCAGCAACATGCGCTCAACGCCATTTGTGACACCTTCGCGCCTCGGCGCGAAGGCTGGCCCTCAGCTTCTGACCTCGGCGTACCCGAAGCCATTGCGGCTGCCATGGATTTCAATCCCCGCCGTGGCGACCATCAACAATTTCGTCGGCTGCTCGATATTTGGGATTCGCGGTTGCACAGCTTTTTTTCGATCGGGCGTGTGTCCCGCTTCTCGAGTCTTTCCGAGGAATCCCGTGTACGTGTCTTGCTTTCCTGGGCGGAGAGCCGTCTCAGGAGTCGGCGCGCGGCTTTTCAAGCGTTGCGCAAAGCGGTCTCCTATCTGTACGTTATGATGCCAACGCTCGACGGCACACGCACTCCAGTCTGGGACCAAATCGGATATCCGGGGCCGCCGCAATCTCGCGATTCAACATCAACCAGTCGCTTAGACGTTCTCGTTCCTGGACAAGACACCAAGCTCACTTGTGAAGTCTGTATCATCGGCTCCGGTGCTGGCGGAGGAGTTGCAGCCGCCATTCTGGCGGCGGCAGGCAGGGACGTGATCGTCCTCGAAGCCGGAGGATACTATGACGACGCCGATTTCGACGGAGCGGAGCTCGGCGGATACCAGCGCCTCTACACCGAAGGCGGTTCCGCGGCGACAGCTGATCACAGTGTTGGTCTGCTGGCGGGCGAGTGCCTTGGCGGCGGCACGGTAGTTAACTACACCACATCATTTCGAACGCCCGACGACATCCGCGCAGAATGGGCGGCTCAAGGCCTTCCCTGGTTCGCGGCCACGGAGTTTACCAGCAGCCTCGACGCAGTGTGCGCCCGGCTTTCCGTCAATCGCGATCACAATCGCATCTCTTCTCGCGAACAAATTCTCGACCGCGGTTTGCGGACGCTGGGATGGCATGTGGATACCATGCCTCGTAACGTCATCGGTTGCGATCAGGGAAAGATTTGTGGCTATTGCGGAGTGGGTTGCTCGCTTGGCGCAAAACAATCCGTAGCCAAAACCTGGATGGTCGACGCGCAACGAAGCAACGCCCGGACCGTCACCGAAACGCGCGCACTAAGGATTCGCGTCGAAGCGGGTCGTGCCACCGGCGTCGAAGCCGTTTCTAGAAGCGGACATTCCGTCTCCGTCAGTTGCAAAAGCCTCATCGTCGCTTGTGGCGCTATTCAAACACCGGCTCTTCTGCTCCGTTCTGGTCTGCGGAACGAACACATCGGCAAGAACCTTCATCTGCATCCGGTATCGAACGTCTGCGGAGTTTTCGACGAGGAGCTTCGCCCTTGGGAAGGCACGATGCAGGCCATATACTCCGACCAGCATCGCTCGCTTACCGGAAACTATGGCGTTAAATATGAAACTACTGCGCTGCAACCGGTCATCGCTGCCGCCGCGATGCCTTGGCGCGGCCCCGATCAGCATCGCTCGTTCCTTCAGCGACTGACCAACACGGTTGGTGTTGGCGTCCTTCTCCGCGATCGCGACGGCGGCAGGGTCTCCACCGACCCACAGGGCCACGCCGTAACCCACTACTCGCTTTCACAGTTCGACCGCCGGCATTTGCGTTATGGCTTTATTTCTGCCGCCCGCATTCTGGAAGCCGCCGGTGCCAGGATTATTTATTCCCCCCACGCAAAGTGGTGCTTGTACGAACCTGGTCGTTCAGGCTCCCTTGAGTCCTTCACTCGCTCTATGGACTCCGCGGGCTGGAATTCCGGCCGCCTTGCGCTCTTTTCATTCCACATCATGGGCAGCGCCCACTTGGGCAATTCGCCAAAGACTTCCGCCACCAATCCCGACGGTGAAACCTGGGAGGTTCGCAATCTGTTCGTGATGGACGGCTCGTCTTTCCCCAGCGCTTCCGGTGTCAATCCTATGATCACCATCGAAGCCATCGCCCATCGCAACGCTTCCGTGCTCGCGGCCCGCTCGTGAAATATGACCGTCCTCCGTGCTCAAAACCTGCTCCATCCATACGTTTTAGGAGCGAACCGATGTCAGCGGTATAATGTTTGCATGCCCCAACCCCATGGAGACGCACGGATGCACGGGACGACTGTGCTGTGCGTACGCAAAGAAAATAAAGTAGTACTGATCGCCGATGGACAAGTGACTATGGGCGATCACGTCATGAAGCACACCGCCCGCAAGACTCGCCGTCTCTACAACGATAAGGTTATCGCCGGGTTCGCCGGCTCCACGGCCGACGCCATCACGTTATTCGAGCGTTTTGAAAGCAAGCTTCAGGAACATTCCGGAAATTTACAGAAATCCGCAGTTGAGCTGGCCAAAGAGTGGCGCAAAGACCGTGCCCTTCGTCACCTTGAAGCGCTGTTGATCGTTGCGGATACCAAAGGCACGTTCATTCTTTCGGGCAACGGTGATGTAATCGAGCCCGATGACGGCATCGTCGCCATCGGCTCAGGCGGCTCGTATGCTCTCGCTGGCGCCCGCGCCTTGTTTAAGCATTCCAAATTGAATGCCAAGGATCTGGCCATGGAAGCCATGCGCATCGCCAGCGAGATCTGCATCTACACCAACGCGAACTTTACCGTTGAGGAACTTTAGAAGTACAGTTTTTGATCGCAACGCGGCCCTGATGCATCCAATAAGCTGTGCTGCTGGAATGCTGGCAATGCGATAGTTACTGAAGGAAGCTGAAATCTTTCTTCCCAAGAGATAACGAGAGAAGTTTAGAAGGATTGAATGCCGACCAAAACTGATAAGGAAATTGTGTTCGTTCCACCCGCCGATGGCTCTGCGCCCGCCGAAGAACAGGAGTTGCTGCCCGCCCTCGACGACATGACCCCCAGGGAAATTGTCATCGAGCTCGACAAATACATCGTCGGTCAAAACGCCGCAAAGCGCGCCGTGGCTGTGGCGCTGCGCAATCGCGTTCGCAGGCAAAAGCTGCCGCCGGAAATTGCCGAAGATATTCTGCCCAAAAACATTCTGATGATCGGTCCCACCGGAGTGGGCAAAACGGAAATCGCCCGCCGCCTCGCGCGTCTCGCAGGTTGCCCGTTCGTTAAAGTGGAAGCCTCGAAGTATACCGAGGTGGGCTACGTGGGCCGTGATGTGGAATCGATGGTGCGTGACCTCGTCGAAACTTCCATCGATATGATCCGTGAAGAAAAGCTCGACGAAGTTGCCGATCGCGCCGAGCAAGCCGCCGAGGAGCGCGTCCTCGATCTTTTGCTTCCGCCATCCACCTCCCTGACACCCGGCGCCAGCGAAGCCGAACTCAGTTCGCAGCGAGAGCAAACCGAGCGCACCCGCGAAAAACTGCGTGCGCAGCTTCGCGAAGGCAAGCTGGACCAGCGCATGGTGGATATCGAAGTTCGCGAGCGCTCCATGCCCTCTTTTGAAATTATTTCCAATCAGGGCGTGGAAGAAATGGACGTCAACATCAAAGATGTCCTCTCCGGAATGTTTGGCCAGCAGAAAAAGAAGCGCAAGATGTCCGTAGCCGACGCCTTCGAGTATCTGATTCAGGAGGAAGAAAACAAGCTTCTGGACATGGACCAGGTCACGCGCACCGCCGTCGAACGCGCCGAACAAATGGGCATCATCTTCATCGATGAAATCGATAAGGTTGCCGGCCGCGAATCCGGTCATGGCCCGGATGTTTCACGCGAAGGCGTTCAGCGCGACATCCTTCCCATTATCGAAGGCACCACCGTCAACACTCGCTACGGCATGATCCGCACCGATCACATTCTATTCATCGCTGCAGGCGCCTTTCACGTCAGCAAGCCCTCCGACCTCATTCCAGAGCTGCAGGGCCGCTTGCCCATCCGCGTCGAGCTGCAATCCTTGAAGGAAGAAGACTTCATCCGCATCCTCACGGAGCCCAAGAACGCTCTCCTCAAACAATCTGTCGCGTTGCTCGATACCGAAGGCGTGAAGCTCGCCTTCACCGACGATGCGGTGGCCGCCATCGCTCGTTTTGCCACCAGCGTCAACGAACAAACCGAAAATATCGGTGCCCGCCGGCTGCACACCATCCTGGAAAAAGTTCTCGATGAGTTGTCCTTCGAGGCCCCTGATCTAAAAAAGAAAACTGTAAAGATCGATGCCGCTTATGTGACCAAGCAGCTTGCCGATATCGTCAAGAATCAGGATCTCAGCCGCTACATTTTGTAAACTGCCACACTCCAAAATGGAGAGCCCAATCGAGTGAGCACCCCGCCCGCGAGACTCCGATGGCCTGCCAGAACTGGTTTCGCGACGATCTGCTGCTGGTTAACCCTGGTTCTGTTTTTCGCCGCAGGCTGCGGTGCGCCCGGCGAACCGGTTGCACCCTCCCCTCCAGTCGCTGCTCCAATCAGTGATCTTGTGGCGCATCAAGCCGGGGACGGGGTGATGGTGAGTTTCACGCTGCCAACCAAATCGGTAACAGCTACTCGTTTAACGTCCACGCCTGCTGTCGAAATACTACGCGGGTCGCCGAATCCTGACGGCTCTCCTGATCTGAAATCTCTGCGTGTTGTAGACACGGTGCCCGGTTCGCTTGCGGAAAAATATATTACCGAGGGCAAATTTCAGTTTCTCGATCCTATCTCGCCCGACATAGCAAAAGCTCATCCGGGAAGCATTGTGATCTACTCGGTGCGCACCCGCCTTTCCCCTAAACGTGCCTCCACAAATTCCAACATCGTCTCGCTACGCTTTTTCAGCGTGCCCGAACGTATTACCTCCATCGAAATTAAAGTGACTGAGCCTGCCATTGAACTGTCTTGGGCCGCCGTTACGCGCACCTCTGCCGGCGATCCCCTCTCAGTTCCGCCGCCGTACAACATCTACCGGGCCGAGCTCGACGATGCCAGCGCCGCAGCAGCGAAAGCCGATGCTACACAACTGAATTTAGGCGCCAAGCTGCAGCTTCTGGCCTCGCAACCTGACCATACCTACAGCGATAAGACTTTCGATTTCGGTAAGACATACGCCTACATTGTTCGAAGCGTACGCGCGGTGGATTCCACGACAGTTGAGTCGTCGGATTCTGCGCCAGCCGTTGTGACCCCCAAGGATGTCTTTCCGCCTGCGACACCGCAGTCTCTCTCGTCCGCTATTCTTCCGGGAGAAGCCGTTGGTTCCTCTGTCGTGGAGCTCTCCTGGTCCATCAACGTCGAACCGGATTTTGCGGGCTATCGACTCTATCGCAGTGATCAACCCGATACGAAAGGTCAGATGCTGACGCCGGAGTTGTTGCCCACACCGGCATATCGTGATACCTCTGTACAGCCCGCGCACCGCTATTGGTACACCGTAGCGGCCGTGGACCGCGCCGGAAACGAAAGTCCGCCAAGTCCCCCACTGGCGGTAGAAATTGTGCAACCATCACCGTAAATCTGGGTTATAGGGTTGGGGCACTTTTTGCCTATGTTGGCTCGTCCGCAAACTCGCTCGCATGAACAGTTCCACGCCTTGAGGAACTCAGCCGTTCGTGTCGGCGTGTTTATAGGCGCAGGTCTATCCGTCGCCCTGACTGGCTGGATTTATCTTGCCAACCGCGTGCCGATTTTCAATCGCCTCTCTGTGGAGCGGAATCTCGCCGCGGCTGCCATCATCGGAGTTTTGGCGTTTGTTCCGGTGTTGCGATACTTTCGCGAACCGGCGAACTTGCTGGTCTCCAGTCTGATTGCCTGGAGCATCCTCAGTCTCACCTACCGAACCTTGAGCTTATTTTTCGTCACTCTGCGCGAATGGTACAGCACCTTCGAGGTTTTTATGCTGGGCGCTGTCGTATACTTGATCGTCGCGACGCTGTCGTGGATTGGCACCTCTATTTGGAAAGCGCGAGCCGCCCATTTCTCATCTCCTCGCCATAGAGCCCACTAAATTTCTATGAAATTTTGCCGCTTCCTCCCTGCTGACTCGATCTCTCTGAAACCAGCCTTCGCTTTGTTTGGGTTGATCGAAGGCGAGCAGATTCGTGAAATTTCGGGACCGCCTTGGGCGCAATGGTCTCAAGGTTCGCGCATTTGGCGTGTGGAAAATGTTCGGCTGCTCGCGCCTGTCGAGCCGGGCAAGATCGTCTGTATCGGACGCAACTATGCGGCTCACGCGGCCGAGCTAGGTAACGAAATTCCTAAAGAGCCGCTGATGTTTCTAAAGGCGCCGTCGTCTGTGATCGGCCCCGAAGATTCCGTCGCGTTAACCCGCTTTTCCGAACATGTCGACCACGAAGGCGAGCTCGCCGTCATCATTGGCAAGCGATGCTCTCAACTTCATGACACGGACGATGCCCTCGAATATATCCTGGGCTACTCCTGTCTCAACGACATAACCGCCCGTGATCTGCAGAAGAAAGACGTGCAGTTTACGCGTTCGAAAAGTTTTGACACCTTCTGCCCGATCGGTCCGCATGTTGAGACCGATATCAATCCCGCGAATGTCCTGGTGGAAACGCGCGTGAATGGAGAAACGCGGCAATCCGGCAGCACTTCTCTGATGATTTATCCGGTTGCCTTTCTGGTCCGTTGGATTTCCCAGATGATGACCCTGCATCCTGGAGATGTGATTGCTACCGGCACACCCGCTGGTGTCGGTCCGTTGAAGCCGGGCGACACCGTCGGAGTAAAAATCGCCGGCATTGGTGTGTTGCGCAATCCGGTGCAGGCCCCTAAGGCGTAATTCCCGCGCACCATTGATTTCGGTAGAATACGCAGCGTGGGATTCTGTCGGCGGAGTGTAAGCTGCGATCCCCTGCGCAGCGGTTTTCTGACCGTCAAGCCTGATAAATCTTTCAGTGGGAGCTTGTTCGTTGAAATTTTTGTTCGTTGATCTGAATGTAATTTTAGCCATGGCCGGGGCCGCCGTGGTCGCGGTCATCATGATCGGCTATGCCTTCCTTCGACCGCCGGAAAGTCCCGAAGTCATCGAGCGCAAACGCCGCCTGCACTTGAACCAGATCGGCCGCATCACCGAAGGCCAGGTTGTGGAACTCGCCGAGCATCCGCCCGAGCCTAGGATCGAGCGTAAATTACTGTTTCGCTCCAGCCCCAAACCCCTGGCCGACACTCAGCGTCGTCACTTGGTTTCCTATAGCTATGCCATTTCTGGCGTTACCTATCACACCGCTCAGGACATCACTGGCCTTGAAGGTCAGATCCGATTTGAGCGACTCGTTGCGGGTCAACCGGCCAGCGTGAAATATGATCCCTCAAACCCTACCGATTCTATTCTCGTAGCTGACGACTGGTCCGGATTGCGCTAACCGACTCGGCGTCCGCGTCCAGCTATTGCCGACTTGGGTAGTGCGGGCCTGATCGCGCGCCACCCGCTTGCCATCAGTTGCGTTATCCTTGTTCACTGTGGCTTCCCACCCGAAACCAAGTTCCGTCAAAATGGTATTTGCTTCGATTTTTACCACCATTCTGATCGTGGCCATGAGCCTGGGTGCCATGTTCATCCTGGTGCAGGCCACCGTGTTCGTAACTGCCATTGAGTCTCCTGTGCGGCGAACTGCCGCAATTGGAGCAGAGCTTCTACTCGGCGTTGTTCTTCTTTTAGGGACGGTGTGGCTAGCCACCCATCTCGCCGTTCGTATTTTCAGCAAAAAACACCTCGCGGAGGGTCCGCTTGTCTGAAATAAAGAAGGGGGCTATCGCTTCTCAGACGAATCACCATGACCGCATGGAAGAGCTGCGCAAATTATCCTTGGAAGCGGAAGCCGGCGGCGGTGCCGAGCGTCGCGAACGGGAGCACAAGGCCGGCAAGATGACCGCGCGCGAGCGCATCCACTTGCTTCTCGATGAAGGCTCTTTCGAAGAACTCGATAAATTTGTACGACACAATTGCGTGGATTTTGGCATGGAACAACAGCGTCCCCCTGGCGATGGCTTCGTCACCGGCTTCGGCCGCATCGACGGGCGGCTTGTCTACGTCTTCGCGCAGGATTTCACTGTGTTCGGCGGCTCGCTCTCCGAAGCCAACGCCCGCAAGATTTGCAAGATTATGGACCTCGCCATGCGTGCTGGCGCTCCGGTCTTGGGGTTGAACGATTCTGGTGGCGCGCGTATTCAGGAAGGCGTCGCATCATTGGCAGGCTACGCCGATATTTTTCTTCGCAACACGTTGGCCAGTGGAGTGGTTCCTCAAATTAGCGCGATCATGGGCCCGTGTGCAGGGGGCGCTGTCTATTCTCCCGCGATCACCGATTTTATTTTCATGACCCGCGAAACCTCCTACATGTTCGTTACCGGCCCGGACGTGATCAAAACGGTCACGCACGAAGAAGTCACCAAGCAGGAGCTTGGCGGGGCCATGACGCACAACGAAAAAAGCGGAGTGGCCCATTTTGTCGCGCGTGATGACGCCGATTGCTTGGCCATGATGCGTGAGCTGATGAGCTTTCTGCCCGCCAATAATTTGGAAGATGCGCCACGCCGGTCCCCCTCAGATCCGCCTGATCGGCGCGAGGAGTCGCTGAACACTCTGGTCCCCAATGATCCTCAGCAGCCCTACGACATAAAAGACGCCATCCACGGCGTCGTCGACGATGGTTATTTCTTCGAGGTCCATGAGCATTTCGCCAAAAACATTGTTGTTGGTTTCGCGCGTCTGGATGGCCGGCCCGCCGGATTTGTCGCCAATCAACCCTCGTTTCTCGCCGGCGTTCTGGATATCAACGCTTCTGTAAAAGGAGCGCGCTTCGTGCGTTTTTGTGACGCTTTCAATATTCCGCTCATCATCTTTGAAGATGTGCCCGGCTTTCTTCCCGGCACGCAACAGGAATTCGGCGGCATCATTCGCCACGGCGCAAAGCTTTTATTCGCCTTTGCCGAAGCCACCGTGCCCAAAATCACGGTGATCACCCGCAAAGCCTACGGCGGAGCTTATTGCGTCATGGCCAGCAAGCATCTGCGGACCGATGCCAACTTCGCGTGGCCCACTGCCGAGATTGCTGTGATGGGACCTGAAAGCGCTGTAAACATCGTTTACAAGCGCGAACTGGACAAAGCGCCGGAATCCAGCCGTGAAATGTTGCGACAGGAAAAGGTTGAGGAGTTTAGAGAACGCTTCGCCAATCCGTTTGTAGCTGCCGAGCGCGGTTATATCGATGCGGTGATCGAGCCCGCTGAAACCAGAACGCGCGTCATCACCGCGCTACGCGCCCTGGAAAATAAGCGCGACACTAATCCCCAGAAAAAACACGGGAACATTCCCCTCTAACCGCTCGTCCGGCCTGCGTTCGAACTACTTCAACAAATATTCCTGCAAAAACTCAATCGTCATATAAAACTGAAAATCCTGATTCTGCTTTTTCCGGAATCCGTGTCCTTCGTCCTTCGCCATCAAAAACCACACTGGCGTGTTTTCCTTCTTCAGCGCCTCCACGATTTGCTGTGATTCTGTCACCGGCACGCGCGGATCGTTTTTACCCGCTACCACCAGCATCGGCTTCTTGATTTTCTCGATGTTGTTCATCGGAGCGATTTTCTCGAGGAACTCCCGCATCTTCGGGTCGCGCTCATCGCCATACTCCACGCGCCGCAAATCCCGCCGGTAGCCTTCTGTGTGCTCCAGAAATGTCACCAGGTTGGACATTCCCACCACATCCACTGAGCAACGTATGCGTTCGCTATAGAAAGTTGAAACCGCCAGCGTCATGTGCCCGCCATAGCTTCCTCCGGTCACCGCGATCCTGTCGGAATCGAGATCTGGCCGCGTCCCCACCCAATCAAACAACGCATTGATATCTTTGTAGGTGTCTTTGCGTTTGAAACCGTTGTCCATCAACGAAAACGTCTTCCCGTATCCGGTCGAGCCTCGCACGTTGGGATAAATCAAAGCGATACCCAGTTCATTCAGATAGTAATTTCCGCGTCCCAGAAATATCGGCTGCGATTGCCCTTCCGGTCCGCCATGAATTACCACCAGCACCGGTCGCTTGCCCGTAAATCGAGCCGGTGGCTTATACAAAAATCCCGATATCATTTTTCCGTCGAAGCTTTTCCAGCGCACCAGTTCGGCCGGCGGAAACGCATCGGTCTTGACCGCTGTTTCGCTGGTCGTCCAGCGTTCCACGATGCCATTCACAGCGTCCATCGAATAACAATCGCCCGGGCCTTGCGCATTAGTCAGCGAAAAGGCCAGATCGTGTCCATTTCGATGCCAGCGCAATCCATTGATCACGCCCACCGGAAGCTTGGGCATTTTCATTTCTTTGTGATTCGCTGTGTCCATCACGTGCAGCACACTCAAACCTTCTTCATCGGTGACGAACGCCAGCCTCTTCCCATCGCGCGTCAGATCGAAGTCCACCACATCCCAATGAATGTCGCTCGTCAGAAATGTCGGATTTTTGCCCGCCATATCCAGGAAAGCCAGGCGCTCAAACTCCGAATCCAGGTCCGTCGTTACATAAATCCCCTTGCCGTCTTTGCTGAACTTCGCCGAACTGTAAGACACCCTCTCGTTCGTGTTATGCGGCGTTAATTCCGTTTTTTCACCCGTCGACGTATTCACCAGCCACAGATGCGATTCGTTGATCGAGATTCCTTCCATCAGCAAAATAGTTTTGTCATCGGGAGACCAGTCAAGCGGCTCCCAACCTCCACCCTTCAATTGCGTCAGCAGACGGTCACTCTTGGGGGCCGCTGGATTCATCACCCATAAATCGGTGTCTTGCCCGGTGCGCCTTGTCGAGACGTAAGCAACCTGATCGCCTCCCGATGACCACGGACCCAGCAAATTTCGCGATTTTCCGTCCGTGAGCAACGTAACCTGTCCGTCAGCGACGTCGTAGCGGTAAAGCTGAAACCATTCGCCACCGCCGATATCCTTCATAAACACAATGTAGTCCCCGCCATTCGGGTGAAAACGTGCGTTCGCCACCGTGTCCGGATAAAAAGTTAGCTGCTGCCGCTCTCCGCTAGGCATTTTGACTAGGTGCAACTGTGGCGTGTCTCCAAATCGCGTGGAAATCAGCATTTCGCGGCGCGCCGGATGCCAGTCCGCCAGCCCTGCAAATCGGTACGAGCCATAACGCCCCGCAGTCTCCGCCAATGACGCGGGAATTGTTGGCGCGCCTTCCACCACCAAGTTGTCCGGCGGAGCAATCACCGCCTCCTGTGCTCCGGCTTCTAAAACTCCAGCGAAAAGAAAAAGCGCAGAAACCGGTAACCATCGCATTCTCACGTCAAACCTCCACATGGCTTTAAATGCCTTGAAACGATTGGACACCTTACTCCAACCCCGACCGTCGGCCAAGCACCCTGCATGTTAAAATTCCCGCGAATCACAGCCAGCCATGTTCAGAAAAATCCTGATCGCCAATCGCGGAGAGATAGCTGTCCGCATTCTGCGCGCCTGCCGCGAGCTTGGTATCCGCTCCGCGGCCGTTTTCAGCGACGTTGACCGCAAATCTCTGCATGTTCGTCTGGCCGATGAAGCTTACCCGATAGGCCCAGCCCCGTCAGGCGAAAGTTATCTCCGCATCGACAAACTCATGGATGTCGCGCGCCGCGCGGGTTGCGATGCCTTGCATCCGGGTTACGGTTTCCTGGCGGAAAATCCTGCGTTGCCACGCGCCTGCAGCGATGCGGGTGTCACCTTCATAGGTCCCAGTGCCGAAGCCATGGAAGCGCTCGGCTCCAAAACCGCCGGTCGCCAACTAGCGCGCCGTTCCGATGTCCCCAGTGTTCCGGGAACCAACGATCCAATCGATTCTCTCGAACAAGCGCAGGCTCTCGCGGAAAACACCGGCTTCCCGGTGCTGCTTAAAGCCGTCGCGGGCGGCGGCGGCAAGGGTATGCGCCTCGTGAATAACCGCGGCGAACTGGCTTCCGCTTTGCGCGACGCTTCTTCCGAAGCGCTGAACAGTTTCGGCGACGGCCGCGTTTATCTTGAAAAATATTTGCTCAAGCCACGCCATGTGGAAATTCAAATTCTCGCTGACGTTCATGGCCGGGTCGTCTCTCTCGGCGAACGCGAATGTTCGGTCCAGCGCCGCCATCAAAAAGTGATCGAAGAAGCGCCTTCTCCGATCATGACTCCTGACTTGCGCAAAAAAATGGGTGATGCTGCAGTTCGCCTGGCACGCGCCGGCGGATATACCAATGCCGGCACGGTGGAATTCCTCGTCGATGCCAATCTCGATTTTTATTTCCTGGAAGTGAACACGCGCCTGCAGGTCGAACATCCTGTGACGGAGCAAGTCACGGGTCTCGACCTCGTAAAATTACAAATCGCCATCGCCGCCGGCCACCGCTTGCCGTTCGCTTGGGAAACCATCACCCCCCGCGGCCACGCCATGGAAGTTCGCTTGTACGCGGAAGATCCAGAAAATAATTTCTTCCCCTCGCCCGGAAAAATTCTTTCGCGTCACGTCCCCAGCGGCCCGGGCATCCGCCTGGACGAAGGCGTCTACGAAGGGTGGACCGTCCCCAATGATTACGATCCTTTGTTAAGCAAGCTGATCGCTTGGGGAAACAGCCGCGAAGAAACTATCGCGCGCCTCCGCCGTTCCCTTGAGGAGTACACCGTCACGGGCATCAAGAGCAACACTGCTCTTTTCCGCCGTATCCTCGCCGATCCGGAATTTGTTCGTGGAGAGATTCATACCACTTGGCTCGACGAACTGCTCAAGCGCAGTCCACGTTCAAACCTGACGGAACAAGGTAGCGAAGACGCTGCTGCTATAGGCGCAGCTGTCTGGCAGGCTATGCAAAACGCCGCCGCGTCTCCAACCGCCGCACCGGAAGAAGCACCCTCACGCTGGAAGCGCGCTGGTCGCGACCGACACCTGGGTCGCACTCCATGAAATTCGATGTGATTTTGAATTCGCCGACAGGAACAAGAACCTGCATCGTGGATCTCGAACGCGAAGGCGATCGCTGGCGCATCGCTTTGGATGGTCAACCTGTTCAGGCCGACGCTGTCGAAATTGCTCCCAACACCATTTCCATCCTGCTTCGCGGCGAATCGCACGAGATTCGTGTCGCGCGCGCATCCGATGGAAAGCTGACTATCCAGACAGGACTGCGTGAATTCACCGCGGAAGTCGCCGACCCGCGCTCCTGGCAAGGACGCCGCCTTGCTCATGTGGAGGCCGAAGGCCGCCAGCAAATCACCGCTCCCATGGCGGGCAAGGTCGTTCGCCTCCTGGTAAAGACGGGCGACCACGTGGAAGTGGGCCAAGGGTTGCTGGTTGTGGAAGCGATGAAGATGCAGAACGAAGTTCGCTCAACAAAATCAGGCACTGTCGAGCGTCTCCTGGCCAAAGAAGGCGAGCCAGTGAACGCGGGAGAAACACTCGCTTGGATCAGTTAGATGTTCTTCGGGAAGAAATTGTTCAGCCGCGCTGACTTCATTGGCCCACAGGTTTTGTAGGCGTTCCCGCGGTGGTTTCACCCGGCAGCTTGCCTGCCGTTTCAATAACCTGCTGCGCCAGATAATTCGTCGAGTGCGCTTCGTCGCGCGCTACCGCCAGGTAAGCCGCCCGCAACAATTGTTCTTTGCGATTTCGCAGCGTGTCGCGGATGGTCTGTTGCACCTGCGGTTCGGAAAGTCCGCGCAGTCCCGGCGCCTCCCGGGTAATCAATTTCAAAATGCGGACGCCTTCCTTTGTGGGTATAGGCTGGCTTACTTGCCCCGGCTTAAGTCCAAGCACCACTTTTTTCAGCAGAGGATCCGACTGATTAAGCGCCGACTCCGGCACATACCCCATGTCGCCCCCAGTCATCGATGAATTTGGGTCTTCCGAATAGTCCATGGCTAACTGAGCGAAGTCCGCCCCGCTATTCAGGCGGTCCATCAGCATCTTGATTTTACGTTGCGCTTCGGCCTCGTTCGTCGCGTCATCGTTCTTGCGGTTTCGGATTTGCGGATCTTTTCGCGGGGTTACCACAATTTGCGCGATGCGATATTGCGGCTCAGCGACGTTGAACTGCGCCTTATTCGCGTTGTAAAAGTCCGCCACATCCTGATCTGTAATGGAGATCTTCGCGACCACTTCGCGGTTCAACAGTTTTTGAATGGAAAGCTGCCGCCGCAGGTCACGCTTCAGATCGTCCACCGAGACGCCGCGCTCTTTCAGTTGCCGCTGAAATTCGTCTTCCGTGTAGGGGCTCTTGAGTTCCGTGAACTTGTCTTCTACTTCGCCGTCGCTGGCTTCGAGGTTCAGTTTCTTGGCGCGTTCGATCAGAATTTCGTTATTGATGAGCTCGTCCAGCACGTTCAATTTCAATGACAGCGCTTCTTCTTGCGAGGGCGCCTGTCCTTCGGGATTAATCCGCGTCCGGTAGTATTTCTCGACTTCGTCTTTCTTGATTTCCTTCCCGTTGACTACACCCCAGACATCTGGCGAATGCTGCGCCTGTCGGTTGCATCCGGTCACCAAAACCAGCCCTGCCAAGCCTGCTAGCGCGATCGGCGCCAAAATAGTGCAAACGGACACACACGCGCCCCGGGCAGAGACACGTTGAAGTCGCGCCTGCAAAAACATCCGCAACGGTTTGGGAACCAAGTGAATACTCAGGCAGCTTTCTTGACTTTGCCCGCGCGAATGCAGGCCGTGCACACGCGCATCTGCTTCCGAGCGCCTGAAACTAAGGCGCGTACCCGTTTCAAATTGGGATTCCATCGACGCCTCCGCGTGTTATTCGCGTGGCTGATCACGTTCCCGTAATGCGGCCCTTTGCCGCAAATCTCACACTTCATTGCCATTGTTTTCCTGCTTCTTTCGGAATATTCGAACCGATAGATAACTAGTCTAACAGACCCAGCCCCCCTGCGAAAGCAAAGTACTATCCCAGGTTAGGTCTTGATCCCACGGGAGATCGCCAAGTTGCGCCAAATTCCGCATTGTCCACAGGCCCCGCTGCCGACTACACCGTTTCACCGATGGACTTGAATCTTCCCGATTGCAAACATGCCATCGGACCTCGTAGCTCTGCGCTTCTGGCCTCGTTTTTAGGTCTAACGTCGGAAACAAGCCGTGAAAGCGACCGCTACACGAAATCAGGCAAACCCTTAGGTACTCCGCTGGATGGCTGCCTATGGGTTGCGCCTTTAGTTTTAGTTCGTTGCAAAATTCAGGAGGAACATCATGGAACACGAAGCACTCAAGGAACTATACGTCGACGAACTGAAAGACATTTACAACGCTGAGAACCAGATTCTGAAAGCCCTCCCGAAAATGGCGAAGGCCGCCACATCTGACGAGCTCCGTAGCGGCTTCGAAGAACACCTCGAGCAGACCCGCGGACACGTGCAGCGTCTCGAGCAGATCTTCAAGCAATTGGGCGAGAAGGCTTCCGGCAAAAAGTGCAAGGGCATGGAAGGCGTAATCGCCGAAGGCCAGGAGATGATGGACGAGGATTTCGAAGATGACGTAATGGACGCGGCCCTCATTTCCGCTGCCCAGCGCGTCGAGCATTATGAAATCGCCGCCTATGGCACCGTTCGCACTTACGCGGAATTGCTGGGCGAAGAAAATGCCGTAAAACTCCTCGAACAGACCCTCGAAGAAGAGAAGGAAACCGATCAGAAGCTCTCTGACCTGGCCGGCGACATTAACGTAAAGGCCATGGGCGAGGGCTCTGAAGAGGATTCGGCGGAAGAAGGGGAAAAAGAAGAGACCCCCATCCGTAAAAAGTCCAAGACCGCTCGAGCCTAAGCACATGGCTTCGCAAGGTTCAGCACCCAAGCCTGATTCATCGGCTGATTCGTCGAACGGCCCACAGACGGAGAAGAATCGTCGCCTGACCGAGACCGATATTGATCCAAGTGGCGATGTAACCTCCGATCGCACCGGGGAAACTGAAGACGCGGGTACTGGTCGCCATGAAGACAATCAGCCTGCCGAGGACCGCGAAAATCCAACTCGGTCGGACGATACCGGGAACCGCGACACGGAAAACGCGCCGCGTCCCGGCCACGAAGAATAACAATCAATTCAAGAAGAGGCTGGGCTCGCATAGCAATCGCACTGCGAGCCCGGGTCTTTTCTTTCAGTGATGTAGAAGATGTAGAATCACAAAATGGCTCTTAACGAATACCGCAAAAAACGTGACTTCAAAATTTCTCCAGAGCCCTCTGGCGGAAAAAGCGCACATTCTAAGTCTTCATTGATTTACGTGGTTCAAAAGCACCGCGCGACGCAACTGCATTACGATTTCCGGCTCGAATTTCAGGGCACACTTCTTTCCTGGGCCGTTCCCAAAGGGCCCTCGCTCGATCCATCCACAAAACGTCTGGCCATGCACGTCGAAGATCATCCCGTCGACTATGCCGATTTCGAAGGCGTCATTCCCGAGGGCGAATACGGCGGCGGGACGGTTATGGTCTGGGATAAAGGAACATGGACGCCTGAAAGCCCAGACGTGGCTGCAGCTCTGGAAAAAGGCGATTTGAAATTCACCCTGCATGGTAAGAAATTGAAAGGTTCGTGGGTATTGGTTCGCACCCGCGGCTTTGGCAGCAGCACTAAAACCTCGTGGCTGCTGATCAAGCATCGCGATGAGTTCGCGTCCGACGTCGACATTGCGGAGGAAAAGCCGCGCTCGGTTGTTTCAAATCGGCTGCTCGCGGATATCGCACGCGACGGCGGTGGGGACATGGAGAAGGCTGCGACCGGAGATCCAGCTCCGCCGAAAACGGTGAGCGCAAAATCGCAGCAGAGATCTCGTGGGACTACGGACTCGAAAAGCGGTCGCGCACCGGCGTCCACTAAGCCGGTTCGTGCTCGCGCTCAAAAGCGCCGCAAGACTTCCGCCTGAGCTGCACGCGCGACTGGGTCCGCACTTGGCCGATAAAATTCCATTTCGCGCTCAGCCTATGTTGGCCACTCTCGTGCGCGAGCCGTTTCATCGGCCCGGCTGGGTTTACGAGGAAAAGTACGACGGTTATCGCATTCTGGCCTATAAAGAAGGCTCAAGCGTTCACCTGTACTCGCGAAACGCAATTGACCGCACCGATCGTTTCTCTGATATTGCCGCAGCCATGAGCAAGCTCCGCCCGTCTACGCTTCTTCTCGATGGCGAAGTCTCCGTGTTCGATCGCGAAGGGGTGTCGCGTTTTCAATTGCTGCAAAATCTTGGTACCGGCAAATCAGTGTTTGCCGTTTTTGATTGCCTTTACAAAGACGGTAAGGATCTGCGCGCCCGCCCGTTGTCAGAACGCCGCGCAGCCCTGGAAGAGTCCACCTCTCGCAATCAATTAATTTTGCCATCCACGCGACTGTCTGCGGACGGTTTTGAAGCCTATCGTCTAGCCACAGAACGAAAATTTGAGGGTTTGGTCGCCAAAGACATGGCTTCGCGCTATGTGGAAGGGCGCTCCAGTTATTGGCTCAAGGTAAAAGTTCATCAGGAAGATGAATTCGTCATCGGCGGTTTCACCGCGCCCGCCGGATCGCGCAGTCATTTTGGCGCGCTTCTCTTGGGTGCCTACGACCACGGCAAGCTCCACTTCGTCGGAAAAGTCGGCACCGGATTCAATACGCGATCACTCGCGGAACTCTTCAAAAAGTTTCGTCCTCTAGTGCGGCAGAAAAGTGCTTTCGTCGACCCTCTCAGGGACCGCGATGTGACGTATCTGACGCCTAAACTGGTCGCGCAAATCTCGTATCAGGAATGGACCGCGGACAAAAAGCTTCGCCAACCGGTGTTCCTGGGCCTTCGCGATGACAAAAGCGCCGCAGAAGTTCGCATGCCGGAGTTTGCCGCATGAAACCCAAAGCTAAAGCCGTAAAAACGTCAAAAACTCCCGCGAAATCTTCGTCCAGTAAATCCGCGCCAGCCAAGGTGCCCCCAAGCAAACTCCCGATCCAAGTCTCCAATCCCGACAAGGTCTTCTGGCCTGACGAGGGTTACACCAAGCTCCAGTTAATCGAATTTTATGCCGCCATCTTTCCGAAACTTAAATCCTACGTAAAAGATCGCATCCTCTCTCTTGAGCGTTGTCCCGACGGCATGCGTGGCTCCTGCTTCTACCAGAAAGAAGCTCCCTCCAGCCTTCCGGCTGGAACGCCCACCAAAAATATCGCGCACGTCGGTAAATCTGCTAAATCCACCAACTACGTGGTTGGTGGCGCCCTCGCCACGCAGCTCGCCCTCGCGAATCTTGGCTGTATCGCCGTTCACGTGTCCGGCAGCCGTGCCCCCTCGTTACGCAAGCCTGACTGGGTTTGCTTCGACCTTGATCCTCAATCCGGAAAATTCAGCGACGCCGCCCGCGCCGGTCTGCAACTGAAAGAAGTGCTCGACGTATTGAAGCTGGAATCTTTTCCCAAAACTTCCGGCAGCCGGGGACTGCACATATTCATTCCCATTGACCTGGGACCGGACGTGGACGAAGTCTTGTCCTTCGCCGAAGTCCTGGCCTATCGCGTTGCGTCGCAGCATCCTAAAGAACTCACCGTTGAGCATTCCATCGCCGCTCGCGGTCAACGCGTTTATGTCGATCCCTATCGCAATGGTTTCGGCCAGACCGTCGTAGCACCCTACTCAGTTCGTCGTCGTCCGAAGGCTCCTTATTCCACACCTCTCGCGTGGTCCGAAGTTCGGCCTGATCTCGATCCTTCTGATTTCAACATTGGGAATTTTCGGGAACGTTTGAAAGCTCCGGACCCGTGGCAGGATTTCTTCAAAAAGCGCCAGTCCCTATCCGCTGCTATAAAGGTCGTCAAGAAGGTATGAAGACAACCGTTCGCGCTGGCGAGAAAACGCGCAAGAAAAATAGAACATGAATAAACAATCCAAGGCGTCACAGTCGTCCGCGGTTCCCCTGCCACCGATGCTTTTTGATCTCGACGGTACTTTGGTAGACAGCGCCTACCAGCACGTTCTCGCCTGGCACGATACTTTTGTCGACTTTCGCATGGATATTCCCAACTGGAAGATTCACCGCCGCATTGGTATGAGCGGTTCTTTCTTTCTGCCCGGACTTCTTCGCGAGATCGGTCGCAGCGCGAGCCCAGCTTTGATCAAACGCCTGGAGAACCGTCACGCGCAACATTTCACCAGGAAAATAAAGTCTATTCACGTACTGCCGGGTGCGCGCGAACTGCTGCAGCATCTCTCTCAAATTGGTTTGCCGTGGACCATCGCTACCAGCGGCGAGCGTCGGCAAACAGAAAAATTAGTAAAGGGTCTGCATCTACCCAAATCGCTACCCGTCGTAACCGGAGACGACGTTAAAAATGCAAAACCCGCTCCCGACATATTCCTGGTGGCCGCCCAAAAGTTGGGCGTCTCCATCGATGACTCGATCATTGTCGGTGACAGTCCGTGGGATCTTCTTGCCGGCCGCCGCCTGAAGGCTCTCGGTGTGGGCTTATTGTGCGGCGGTTACTCCAAGGAAGAACTCGAGCGTGCAGGCGCCCATCTCGTCTACGACGACCCCGCCGAGCTCCTCGAAAAATTGGCGGAGCTAGGAATCAGTCAAACTCAATAAAATAGTCGAGACCAAACTCTGGAGGAAATCATGCCATCATCAAAACAAAGTAGCGCTGCCCGCAAAAATATCAAGAAAGCCGCTTCCGCAGCGAAGAAGGAAAAGACTATCGCGCACTTGCCAAAATCGGTGCGCACTGCTCTCGCCAAAAAAGGCGCTGCTGCCGCCAAACGTAAGCGTTCCCGCTAGAGCAACTGGGTCCGCTAGCCGTTTTGATTGCCGCTGGAACTCCGGGCGGCGCAAGAAACCGGACTCGTGTCGTTAGCCCCGATGCTTTTCAAATAGCTCAAGCTGCCTTTTACTTGGGCGCGCCTGTTTCCGGAAGTCATCGAACACGCTGCGCCCATCCAGCGAAGCCGAAATACGATGTTCGTGTGCAACCACCTGCTCAAATTGCGCTGACGGCTCGTACTTTTCCTCAACACCCCGTACAAATTTCTCCAGCCGCCTGAATCCGTCAACCTTCTCCGTGTGCCCCACTTTGGCGCTGTCCAATCCCCGTCGCAAAACCGCGATCGATTCGTCGTAGGTCTTCAGCGGCACTGGAAACGGATGCCGGTCCTTCCCGCCCAATGCAAACGAAAATCTGGCCGGATCCGCAAACCGGCTCGGCGCTCCGTGCACTACTTCAGCAATCAGCGCTAACGATTGCAACGTCCGGGGCCCCAGATTTTCCAGCAACAACAAGGAAGCAAAATCACGAAATTCCCGTTCGTAAGCCACCGCCAGCACTGCACCGAGTCGTTTCAGATCTACGTCCTGCGGTCGCACATCGTGATGCGCGGGCATCTTTAGCCGTACAATCTCTCCTAACGTTTTGCGCGGATCCTCACGCACGACATCAAGAATCGCCGCCCGAGCCGCTCCCGCTTCTGCATCTACCAGATTCATGATGGTGCCCTGATGCTGGCCAACAATCGCGGTGTGCGGCTCAGATGTGAAATCTCGCACCGACGCCGAATGCCAGTGATATCGCCGCGCCAAACGGTTGCCGGCATTCATCCCTTGTTGCACCACCGCCCATTCGCCGCCATCGCTCACGATAAAAGTGTGCAGGTATAGCTGGTAGCCATCGCCAATCGCATTGTTATCGATTTTCGCCGTGAGCCGGCTTGTACGCACCAACGTGTCGCCAGGCAGGCCCGACATCTCCGCCACCGCGCGCAATTCCGCGGGAGTCTTTCGCGATTGTTTTCCTCTCCCGCCGCAAACATGAATCCCCAATTCATGCGCCCGCGGATTCAGCCCGCGCTTCAGCGCTCCAACCACCGACGTCGTGATTCCCGACGAATGCCAATCCATGCCCATGACCGTGCCGAAAGCCTGAAACCAGAAGGGGTCACTCAACCGCGTGAGCAATTCCGATGTCCCGTAGTGATAGATGATATTTTCCGCGATGGCCGTGCCCAGTTTGGTCATGCGGTCCGACAGCCATGGAGGCACGCGCCCTCCATGCAGCGGCAAATCGGCAAATCCGGATCGTTTCATCGCAAAACCATTTTAGCATTCGCACTGGGTCATGTTTCGAAAGGGGCCGCAAAGCTCTGCGATGAACCTCCACGAATGAGTTAAGCTATTCCCGCGAATGAGCAGAAATCTCTCTGCATCAATTCCCTTCGCGTCGTGGCGCGTACACAAATCTTCAGTACCATTCGAGCCTGTCCTTGTTTGATTACGGCGAGTTGAAATATTACGGCTGCGGGATTAAAGCGGGGCTAGTCAACTTGTTTGCCAACCGGTTCACGTTGGGCGCAAAAAAAAGCGTAGGCAAAATAACGCGTAGGCAAAATAACGCAACCCATTAACTCCTATATCCGATTCCCCGAGTACTATTTTTTCGCGAAACCTATTCGCGAATATCTGGATAACCGTCAGCACGCCGGCGAAATCCAAATTCTCGACGTCGGCAGTCCCAAACTGTTGGGACTTTATCTCGCGTATACCACCCCATGTAAGGTCAGCCTCACGGATATCAGCGAGCTGAACGTCGACGAATATCAAGCGATGTGGAAGGCGCTCAACCCGCCGGCAAAAGGTGACGCCGAATTCTCCCTGCAGGACGCACGCGCGTTGCAATTCAAAGATGCGGAGTTTGAGATCGTTTATTCCACGTCGGTTTTGGAGCACATCGAAGGCGACTTAGGCGATTCTAAAGCCACACAAGAGATGTTGCGTGTCTCGAAACCGGGCGGCTTGCTCATTCTCAGCGTTCCATCCGGGCCGAGATATATTGAGCAGCAAAAAATCGGATTTGCGGCGCCGTTCGCAGCACTGCCGACCGGCAGGCCTATTTTTTCCAGCGGATTTATGACCAGCCTACGTGCGAACGCCGGATTGGGAGCCAACTCAGTTCCCTCGAACAAACCTCCTTCGTAACCGTCTGGCGCAAACACAAGTGGCTGACCCGCAGCTTTCAATCCCTCAGCGACAACGTTCGCGGCTTACTCGGCTTCTGTAACCCGTTGCTCTCCGCTTTGGCGAATCGCTCTGGCTCTGGTGTCAGTAGCAACTTCGAGGTGAAGTACGGTTCTTTCCATCAGGCTCGAGACATATATGGCGACCTCATCATGACAGCGCGCAAACCACCTGCGTCCTGATTCTCGTTTCCAATGGGACTTCCGATAAGGGAAATGGCGGACGTGATCGGGATCGAAGGATGAACATATCGAGATGACATGGAGACACTGTAGTCCCAAGATTCGGCGTTCTCCCTCGGGCATATCGTTGAATCGTTCCTGATCGTCTGGAAACACCATAAAAGCAACATTCTATTCGTAACGCAACGCGATCATGGGATCCACGCGCGTCGCGCGTCGCGCCGGCAGATAGCAAGCCAACAAACCCGTCTAGTAAGGCAGACGGAGCCAGGATAAGCGTCCACGGATCGAAAGCCGACACACCCCACAGTTGCGATTGCAAAACGCGGACCGTAAAAAACGAAGTTAAAATGCCCACAAATATTCCGCCCCCAACAAGAAGGAGGCCCTTGCCAAGCACCAGTGTCAGGATATTGCGGCTGTGCGCGCCCAGTGCCATGCGAACACCCAATTCGTGAGTCTGCAACGTCACGGAGTAAACCGTCACGCCGAACAATCCGATCAGCGCAAGTCCGAGGCCAATCCCCGCGCAGATGCTGAACGAAATCAGACGGAATTTTGGTTTCATATACACAAACTTGTTCAATTGATCTTCCAGCGTTTCGGGGTGAACTAAGACGATGTTGGCATCAACGTCGGCTAGAACCTGTCCCAGGTTATTCGCTAACAGCGCCGGGTTGGTCACCGTGCGAACCACCAAGGACCGGTCCCCAAATCCGGAAAAGGTGTAAGGAACATAGGCCTGCGGCAAACTCGGCTCGCGCTGGAAGCTTAGCAAGTCGTTGACCACCCCCACGATCTCGAAATACGCATCGTGAGGCGCTTCGGGCATTTGATCCAGAACATTGAACTTGATCTGATGACCGATAGGCTCATCGTCCCCGAAAAAAGTTTTCGCCAGCGTCTCGTTGACCACCGCAACCCGGCGCGCGCCGAAAACATCGGAGGGCGAAAGCAACCTGCCTCGCAGCAACCGCAAGCCAAGGGCCGAAAAGTATCCTTCACTTACCGCGTCAAAATCGGTGGTCCAAGGAACCCAATAGATTCCGCCGCGGCCGTCACACCGGGAAGCGAAGAGACGCGAGGCAATAACTGCTCGAAAAAGGCGCGCTTGCTTTCCGCTGTCTCGTACTGGTGCGCGGGAAAGTGTACTCGTGCGTGAAGCAGGCCTTGCGTGCGGATTCCAGGATCAAAATTGCTCACCGCGATAAAGCTCCGAATCATCAGGCCCGCAAACACCAGCAGCACCACAGAAAGCGCGACCGACAACCAATCCCGCGCGGATGCGCGGACCACTGCGTGAACCGCTTGCATTTACGCCCGCGCTTCGCAGGCTGCTGCGCAAATCTTTTTTGACCGCCAAAAAAGTTGGCGACAATCCAAAGAGCAATGTAGTCAGGAAAGACAGCAGCACCGCAAAAATCAGCACCGGCAGGTTCAGTGACATGTCCGCTTCTCCCGGAACGTTTATTCCTGGAACGAAGCGCACGGCAAGCAATCCCAAGTACGCCAGCAAACATCCCGCCAGACAACCCGCCAACCCCAGAAGGAGACTCTCCACAAAAAGCTGGCGGAGCAAGCGCCCGCGGCTGGCTCCCAGCGCGCTACGCATCGCAATTTCTCGAGACCGCGCGCTGTGATGCGTCAGCAAAAGACTGGCGACATTGCTGGACGATATCAGCAACAACAGAACTACGGCAGCAATCAGCAGGAATAAAGTCTGCTTGAAGTCGTCGACGATCACTTCGTTCATCGGTCTCGCGGTCATCTGGAAATGTTCGGGATAATCTCTGGCATGCAGAGTGACGAGTTGTTTGGCGATGACTTGAATATCCGCAGCAGCGCTTTGCCTGCTTACGTTACGTTTAACTAGCCCGGTCGCAAAAAAATACATGGGCTCGTGTTGATCCATAGCCTCGGCAAAAGACGCGGGCTCCGGCCGGTTCCAGGGCTGAAGTCGAACAGTCGCTCGCAATGCCGAGACAACTACATTACTCAGGCACGGTACAATACCCCCCACTTGGAAATCCCAAACAAACGCGTCCGCCAAAGGCGGAATTGAATGAAGGAATCGATTGAATCGATCTACTCACGCCAACGCCAGCAGCCGCGCGGCCGCCGGCGGGTGTTGCTACTTATTTTTGCCGTTCTCGCGGTTATCTTTTTCAGCAGTCGCACGGTCTTGTCTTATTACATCGATTTTCTCTGGTTTGGCTCTCTCGGTTATGCCGAAGTTTTTCAAAAGACGATCAGCCTGCAGTGGCTGGTCTTCGCCGCATTTTTCGCAGCCACATTTCTAATTCTCTACGGATGGTTCCTCGCTTTGGCGCGCGGGAATCAGTCCCGCCTTCTTGGAACTGGCCCCATTTTCGTAGGAGGCCGCCAGCTGAGACTGCCGGTGGAGCGCATGCTTCGCCCCCTTGGACTCCTGGCCTCACTCGGAATTGCCTTCATCACCGGTACGAACATGATGTTGGAGTGGTCTACGTTCGCGCTTTACTGGTATGCGCCGCGTGCCAACCCAGTCGCAGATCCGATCTTCGGCAAGCCCATAAACTTTTATCTGTTCACTCTGCCCGCCTGGCAGTTCATCTCCGGTTGGCTGCTGGTGCTCGCCGTGATTGCCTGCGCCGTCGCCGTTTTCTTTATTTTTATTACCGGTAGCACGCGCGGGCTCGGAGGGCGCGATCTGCCTTTGCCGTGGCGTGGCTTCTCCATTGCCTTCGCATTCCTGCTGGTGACTCTTGCCGGACGCGTCTATATCGGCCGCTTCGAACGATTGTTCGACGATCACACCATTTTTGGCGGCGTAACTTACACCGATGCGCATGTCATGTTGACCGGCCTGCTGCTCGTTTGCATGGCACTAATTCTCGGCGCCGCCATCGCCGCTATCAACGTGGCATCCGCTCCGCGCTTGCGCTGGCTGCTTGCAGCCGTCGTTCCCGCCGCGTTTTGTTACCTCACCCTGCAAATCATCGCCTGGTACGTAGGCAACTTCATCGTCAAGCCCAATGAACTGGTTCGCGAGCGGCCTTTCATCGCCTACAACATTGATTTCACTCGCCAGGCTTACGGGTTAGACCGCCTCGCGCGCCGCGAATTTCCCGCCGAGACCACCGTTGAAGCCACCGACCCCGCCAACAATCAAGCCACGCTGCAAAACATTCGCTTGTGGGACTGGCGCGCCCTCCAGGACACCCTCCGCCAGATTCAGGAAATCCGCACTTATTACGACTTTCCGGATATCGACATCGATCGCTACAAAATCGACGGCGAAGTGCGCCAGGTGATGCTCGCCGCGCGCGAGCTGAACGTCGAGAAACTCCCCGAGAGCAGCCGCAACTGGATCAACGAGAAACTGATCTACACCCACGGCTACGGCATCACCATGAACCCCGTGCACGGCTTCACCTCTGAAGGACTACCGACCCTCATCCTCAGTAACATGCCCATACAAAGCACCGTGCCAACCATTTCAGTAACCCGCCCGGAAATTTATTTCGGCGAGCTGACCAGCACCGATGTGTACGTGAAGACCCGCCAACAGGAATTTAACTATCCGCAGGGACAGACTAATGCCCTCACCTCCTATCAGGGCAACGGCGGCATCCTTCTTGGCGGATTTATGCGTCGCGTGCTGATCGCCTCGGACCGCGGCGACCTCACCAAGCTGCCCTTCAGCGACGACATAAATTCCCAGAGCCGCCTGCTCATGCGGCGCAACATCCGGGAGCGCGTAAACACCCTCGCGCCATTTCTCACCTACGATCAGGATCCCTACATCGTCATCGGAGACGATGGCCGCCTCTCCTGGATTTTGGACGCCTTTACCACCGCGGACACTTTTCCATACGCCGCCCACTACATGCTCGGCAATAACTTCATCAACTACATGAGGAACAGCGTAAAAGTGGTCATTGATGCGTACGATGGCACCACCACGTTCTACGTGTTTGATTCGCAGGACCCCATAATCGCGGCCTATCGCCAGATTTTCCCCGACCTTTTCAAAGACGCCGCCGCCATGCCGCCAGATCTGCGCAAACACGTCCGCTATCCGGAGTTATTGCTTAAGATGCAGGCCGCCGTTTATGGCCTTTACCACATGAGCGCTCCACAAGTGTTTTATAACCGCGAGGATTTGTGGACGGTGGCGTCCGAAGTCGGTATGGACGAGAACGGCCAGCAGAAAACGCAAGCCATGGAGCCCAACTTTGTGCTCATGAAACTCCCCAGCGAAACCGGTGTCGAGTTCGTGGAAATTCTGCCCTTCACGCCCGCCAATCGCAACAATCTGATCGGCTGGATCGCTGGCCGTAGCGACGACCCGAACTACGGCAATGCCATCGTCTACGATTTTCCCAAGACGAGGCTAGTCGATGGCCCGCTACAGATCGAAGCACGCATCGATCAGAACGCGCAGTTGTCCGGTCAATTGACGCTCTGGAATCAGCAAGGTTCCCACGTGCGGCGCGGAACTTTGCTGGTGATTCCCTGTGGCCGCGCGTTGCTCTATGCCGAGCCCATCTATCTGCAAGCCGACCGCAGCCCAATGCCCGAGCTACGTCTTGTCGTCTTGGCGCTGCAAGATCGCCTTGCCTACGGCCCAACTTTCGAGTTAGCCATGCGCTCGCTGTTTAACGGAGAACCCTCTTCGCTAAGCGCCGCATCAACACCTTCGGAACAAGCCCGAAGCACAGCGACCGAGCAAGGACGTAACGCGGGCGCCCCTGTCAGCGCCATCAAGCCCGGAACAGATGTCAACGCGCTCATCGCGGCGGCCGCCAAAGACCTCGCCGACTATCAGCGACTAACCGCGGAAGGCAAGCTCGGAGAAGCCGGCCAGAAACTTGAACAACTAAAGCGCAAACTGGATCAACTCAACGCGCATCAACAATGATTGCCTGCGCCCACCGAACCGTATCGTCGACGAATCAGAATCTTGTTGCCATTTTGCATTCTCTTTATAATTACCTGAGCCTTCGTGTGCAATTGGCGCGTTAGGTAGATTCATGAGGTGACCACCTGTCGTCGATAAATTAGGATGCACGCCGAGACGCCCACGGCGTAAAGAAAGCCTTTCATCTTCTCGCTACCCTATAAATGGTAGCTAGTTGAGGAGCGATTCCCAGTTAGTTGGCACCCTTCCCGCGAGTTCAGGTGCGGGCTGATTTTTTGGATGTGTATGTGGGGGAAGCAACTTCACACCCTCGATCATCCCTGCTTCTCGTAATCGAAGAACCAATCCTCACCCGGCTCGAAGCTGGCAATGATCGGATGCCCTGTCGCTGCCGCATGCTTTGATGCGTGCTGACTCGGAGAACTGTCGCAGCATCCGATGTGCCCGCACTCCGCACACCGGCGTAGATGAAACCAGCAGCTCGTTCGGAGCTTCGTGAGTCGAGAAAGCGCTGTCGCGGCATGAGGCGGGCTTCGAGATCGAATTCCCTGATTCTGGCGTTCAGGCTCTTGGTTAGACATTTTTAAGAACGAAATACCGACTACATGCTTGACCGCAATGGAGACAAAGAAATGGCACAACTCGGGAGGCACCTATGAGCACAAATGCAGTCCGTGGTATCGATACGGGCGTCGCGAAAGTCGATATGAAGTTCGAAGCGGTCGTCATCCCCGTGTCCGATGTTGACCGCGCGAAGCAGTTCTACGGGAAGGTCGGTTGGAGGCTCGACGCCGACTTCCGCTTTGACAACGGCTTCCGGGTCGTCCAATTCACGCCACCGGGCTCCGGGTGCTCGGTCCAATTCGGCACGAAAATTACGCGGGCGGTACCGGGCTCGGCCCAGGGCCTATACCTGGTAGTCTCCGACATCGAAGCTGCCCGCGACGAGATTGCCGCCAGCGGGATCGGCGTCAGCGAAGTGTTCCACGCGGGGATGCCGGGTGCTCAGTTCCAGCCCGACGGAACAAGCGGTCGCGTCAACGGACCATCGCCCGATCACGCCACCTATGGCTCCTTCGCCACGTTCAGCGACCCGGACGGCAACGGCTGGCTTCTGCAGGAAGTCACGACCCGGCTTCCCGGCCGAATCAACGCCGGCGAGACTCTGTTTGCGTCAGTGGCGGACCTGGCGAATGCGCTTAGGCGTGCGGAGGCCGCTCACCGCGATCACGAGAAGCGCATCGGTGCGGTCGACACGAACTGGCCCGACTGGTACGCCGCATTCATGGTTGCGGAACGCGCCGGGACCGAGTTGCCGAAGTGAAAGACGCTAAAGCGCTCCCGTCACCATCACAGGAGTCTCCCATGCGCTCTGACAATCACTGTCGTTTCGCGGATTCGAGTTGTACACTTCGGTTCCGCTAAAGCATTTTAGCTTCTGCTCCAATGGAAGGCTCAAGATGAATGATCCACAAACGAAGGAGCAGTGTTCTGGAGTGCGAGATCAAGAGATCCGCACGGCACTGGATCAGCATTGGGCGGCGTCCGATGCCAACGATTTTGAAACGGAGCACCTTATCTATCACGAGGACGCGGTGTTGGAATACCCGCAGTCAGGCGAGCGAACCCGCGGTCGAAGCAACATACAAAACCAGCGCGCTAGTCAGCCGAGCAAAAAGCGGTTTATTGTCCGACGAATCATTGGCAGCGGTGATCTTTGGGTCACCGAATTCATCCTGACATATGACGGCAAGCCGTCCTACACCGTGAGCATCATGGAGTTCAGCGGCGACAAGATTGCGCGGGAAACACAGTACTTTGCGGATCCATTCGTGGCGCCCGCATCGCGCGCTCAATGGGTCGAACGGATGGACACATAAATCTCGAAGCGCGAGAGTTAGCTAATCCCAACGCCATTACGCTTTGCAGCATCAGGAGGGACAAGAGATGGATTGGAGACGGCAGGTCCAGCTTGCGCTGCTGGGTAGCAGTGATTTGGAACAATATGCCATCCTGCTGGTACCCGTTTCGATCGGATTGTTCTTCGCCATCTCCGGGGCGAACAAATTGTTTGTCGCCGGCGGCACGAAACCTGTTTACGACACGCTGGTAAAGGCCAAAGTCCCGTTTCCCCGCCAGACGGCTTATTTCGTGGCGGGTGTCGAGTTCGTTTGCGGATCCCTGGTCGCCGTAGGGTTTGTTTCGAGCCCGGCCTGTGTAGCTTTAGCGATCGATATGATTGTCGCCACCCTAACCAGTTCGATTTCCAACCTGCCTAAAGGACTTTCGTTTTTCAGCTGGCTTGATGATTTGCTGTACCTTCCGGAAGTCCTGTATGTGCTCTTCTTTATCTGGCTGATTTGCTCTGGTCCGGGAACGTTCAGTGTCGATTCCTGGCTCGCTGGCAAGTTACTCAGGTGATCACCGACGAAACAGAGTGTTGCTGGGCCGGAGGATCAACCATCACCTGGACCGGCAGGGAGGGTTCCAGCCAATTGGGAATCGCTGCTGCACTAGCTGGCGGCGGAAAAGTTGTGCTAATCGATTTCTGGACCTCACCTGCATCAACTCGCTGCGACCGCTGCCTTACGTGAAAGCCTGGGCGGCAAAACACAAGTACGCGGGCTTGGTTGTGATCGGAGTGCACACGCCTGAGTTCTCATTCGAACACGAACCTGCGAACGTAGAAAACGCCGTGCACGATCCGAAGGTTACCTACCCAATTGCGATCGACAGCAACACTAAGATCTGGAATTCATTTGATATGGCGTGCGAATACGCGGAGTGGGCACATCGAATCTTCCAGTCTCAAAAAACAGCACAGAAGGACATTCGTGAAACTGAATGAGGATGCTGCGAAAAAAAATAAAAATGCTGTGCGCCCGTTTGTGCTTTACAGCTTGCGCCACACGATTTTAACGAGACTTGGTGAATCGGGTTGTCACGCATGGACACTTTCACGCATTGCTGGGCACAGTAATGTCTCGATGTCTTCGCGATATATTCATCTCTCTGAGGACTCGGTTCTGAATGCGATGGCGAACCTGACCAGGCACAATATTGGGCACCGTGCAGGACGGCAAGGGTTCGACACAAAATGATCAAAGCCTGCTAACCCAATAGAAACAAAATAGAAAAGTTGGTGGACGTGACCGGGATCGAACCGGTGACCCCCTGCTTGCAAAGCAGGTGCTCTCCCAGCTGAGCTACACGCCCACAGAGGAACTATATAGATTCTAGAGCAATCGTCCGCAATCGAGAAC
>Ga0182015_10000551_pt1 | contig 53693 bp, 45 predicted proteins | sample 712P3MmetaG_FD_120478 | JGI IMG/M metagenome (GOLD analysis project Ga0182015, IMG submission 120478) | Permafrost microbial communities from Stordalen Mire, Sweden - 712P3M metaG | ecosystem: Environmental > Terrestrial > Soil > Wetlands > Permafrost | place: Sweden: Stordalen | collected...
CGGTATTGAACAGAACCGGCAGAATTCTCAATGCCGTCCTGTGACATTCTTTTTTGGCCTCATGTCGCACAAAACAATGCAAAATTTTGCAAATATTGACGATGGATCACAGCTTCTTATGTTCGATGTTAGACAGAGGGTCTGTCGTGCAGAGGGCTAGCGAATTCACGGTTCATCCTGTCGATGCAATTTCAAGAAAATGAGAGTGTCGACAATGCAAACAGCAACAGGCGGCAGAGCGGGTTAGCTCTTTCGCCTGTTGGCCTTCCATCCAAGCTCGTGATGAGCCTGCCGGCTTAGTGTTTTCCGCCGCCATGCGATTCGCCGCCACCACCGCCGTGAGGCGCTCCGCCTGCGTGCCCGCCGCCACCGCTGCTATGAGGAGCTGCGGCGCGTGGCGCGGAATGGGAAACGTTCGAACGAGCCATTCCGGTGTTGCCCGCTCCGCGACTTGGAGCCGCAGAATGAGACTGGCTGACGTGTGCCGCCGGGGCGCGCGAACCGCCCGCATAGGCCTGTCGCCCGGATGCTCCTCCACCGCGAATTTCCGGTCTGCCGCGCGCATATCCGCCAGCAGCTGCTTCACCGCCCCCGCCGCTATAGCGGCCACCGCCGCCGTTCACAAAGCGATGCGATCCCCAGCCGTGGCCATAGCCCCAGCCGGCCCATGGGCCCATGCCCAGGAAGATTCCATTATAGAAATATCCCGGGCCGTAGAAACCGTAGGGCGAGCAGGCGTATGGCGCATAGTCGTAATAGCCATAAGCGCACACCGGCGGAACGCCGATGCTGACCATGACCTGAGCGCGAGCCGCTGGCGCGACTGCCAGGCCCGCAAGCAATGCCGTAGTACTGAGAATCGTTTTGAATCCGCGCATAGGTTGACCCCCCTTAAGGTGTCTGCGGTTGCTTGTGTTGCGTGGGATGCTCTGTCGCGCCTTAAACGGTCCGCCAACAGCAGCCACCATAAGGATTCCTGAATCCGTACCTGGGTATCCCTCACAATGTCGGGGGCTGTTTTCTATCTATCCTTACAACCATCACTCTAGTCAGGCTGGCCAACCCAGTCTGATCAATATGGTGCACACCACGAATCGTCGTTTAGACGAATCCCAGGTTGTTTGCAGAGAAGCTTCCAATGGAGGGGAGCACAGTTGGAAGATCGGCGATGGGAACACCGAACCACTGTGAGAGCGTAGAGGCATATTGCGAGCTGGCGGTGGAGGGAACCCAACGGCCGTTGGAGCCGGAGTCGTCAGGGCCGCCAAGGGCCAACGTTGGATAGGTTCCATAAATCTGTCCCCCATTCACTGCCCCGCCAATCACCATGTGATGTGATCCCCAGGCGTGGTCGCTGCCTTTGTTTGAGTTTGGCTGGAAAGTGCGGCTGAAGTCAGACATGGTGAACGTAGTCACTTCGTTGGCTACATTCAACTCCACCGTCGCATTGTAGAAAGCGGAGAGCGCTGGAGACATCTCGGCAAGCAGAGCGCTTTGCAACGTAAGCTGGTCGGCATGTGTGTCGAAGTTGCCAAGGCTGGCGAAAAAGATTTGCCGCTGAACACCGAGAGCGCTGCGCACCTGGATGATTTGCGCAATCTGCTGCAGCTGCGCGGCAAGTGGGTTGTTCGCAGGAAACACTGTCTGTAGTGGAGATATCGATTGCACAGCATCAGCCAAAGTCTTGGCGTAGGCGTAGGCGTTGGTCGTGATGGTGTCGTCGGCCTGGATGAGGGAAAGACCTGAATCAAGTGTGAGCAGCGCCTGTGCTGAGGCCTCTCGCGCATTGCACTCCGAACCTTCAGAGCAACTGGCCGCGCCTACGTTGCCGGGCGAAATGGAGACTGGTGAGGTTGCATTGCCGTTGCAAAAGAGCGTGTCGCCGGCAACAGAAGTGATCATCGGAATCGATGCCCCCTGGTTGTAGAGGGAACCCAGCGAGTCAGCGATTCGCCCAGCCCAGCCGGTTTGTGTCGAGCCGCTCGGCGCTGCATTCTGCCATTCCAACTGCTGATCAGGATGGGAAAAAAGATTCGTGGGCGCAGTTTGGCCAGCCAGGTACTGGGCTCGGGTCAACGGCTGGATGAGTGTGCCGACGTTGGCGACGAAGGCAGCGTTCCGGTTATTAAACAGCGTTTGAATTTCGGGCAGGTTTGGATTGAGTGCGAAGTTCGGGGTGGGAGTAAGCGGCAACAGGGAATTCTGCGCCAGGGCCAACTCACCGCGGATCGACGAGTAATTCGCATACCCATTGGTGTCGAAGGGGATGAGGGTGTTGTTGGCGTCGTTTCCGCCAAATAGAAAAACGCAGACCAGCGCCTTGTAGCCCGGCGAGTTTTGGGCAAGCGCATTCAGCGCTCCGAAAGGGCGAAGACCCAGTGCATTGCCCGCGGCCGCAAGGCTCGCGTACTTGATGAAACTTCTCCGGTTGGCTTTCATGCGAATCTCCCTTTCGTACAGCAGCTTTCGTCTGCGGTCTGGCTCTCACGGCCAAAGCACTTAGTGCATGATCTTGTATTGCGAAGACGTGATAACGAGGTAGGTGGCGACGCGCACCTGTTGCGCGGTACTGAGTCCGCTGATGGTGTTCAGAATTTCTGCCCGCATGTCGGAGGGCATCTGTCCATGAATGAACATGGTGCCAAGCGTGTCCACCAGATTTGCTGGACTCGGGGCGGCGATCTGGCCCAGTGTGCTGGTTGCACTCAGGTCTACGTTGAAGCCGGAGATCTTATTGAAGACCAGCGTGTTGGCCAACGATAGGCGCAGGATCGCTGTAGCCGTGTTTTCCAGCCCGAACTCGGGGGCATTCAACGTAGTTTGAGGAACGACATATTCCGGTGGAAAGAAATTGAACACAGCTGGAGAGCGATACGGCCGCTCGCTCAGATTATTCGCCTGGTTGGAAAGGTTGTAGTAAGAGCCGTTGGGATCCGTGTTGGTAAAGCCAACGGCGCGCAGGAAGTTGGTGATCCACAGAATGGGCTCGCGCAGGTGGCCGCCGTCGTAGAGTGGGTCTGTGTCACCGGCGCGGGCTTCTGTGTCTTCAAGAATGGCCCGAATCACAGCCTGCATGTCTCCGCGAACCCCGCTCCCGTTGTTCGCAAACACAGCGGCGATTCGGGCTACATAGGCAGGGCTTGGGTCGCTGGAGACAAGATGCTGGATTAACTGTTTGCAGACGAATGGGCCTGCATTCTGGTGGGCAAACAGATTGGCAAGAGCACCTGCCAGGTCCTCTTCAGTCGTCTGGTTGGCTGGCAGTACGGTGCCGTTCAGCAGGATCTTCGCTGTCATATCGTGTGCCGACTCTACTGCGGCCATGGGCGCGAAGTAGTTCGGCGTGCCGTTGGGAAACTTGGTCGGGGAGCCGCCGGTGGATGTGGCGTAGGTCCATCCGGTATACGCACGTGCGAAGGCCTGGACCTGTGCTTCGGTGTAGTTAGGTATTGGATTGCCGCTGCCATCCAGTTGCAGCGTTCCATCCTGATTCAGTTGGTTGATGCCGATCGTGAACAGTTGCATCAATTCCCGGGCGTAGTTCTCATTGGCAATCTGGCCGGCAGGCGCTTTAGCGCTGCCGAGCATGTTGAGATAGGCGCCCATGCCTGGCGAGACGGAGACATCGTTCAGGATGGTGGAGAAGTTCGTAAACGCATCCTGTGCCAGCATGTTGTGGTAGTAGGTGATGGTGGTCGCATTCACACTGTCGCTGGAGATCACAAATATCTCGCTGAGTGCGAAGGCAACCCTCTGTCGCAATTGATCGTTGCCGGTAACCGCAGCTTGCCACCACTCGGATTCTTCGCAGACAGTGGGGGTATTTGCAGAAAGGCAGACCGCGGGCAGAGGTGATGGGATATTGGGCAGTGGTGTGTAGGGCGTATTGAACTGGCTGGTGATGTATGCGTCGATCCCGACACTCTGGACATTCTGAATCTGCCCAAGCGTGGGGCCAAACGTGGCCTGATCAAGCAAACGCGCCGCTGCCGTAACCGAGGCCAGCGCGACGGTCGCGCTGGCTGAATTTGACGATGCACTGCCCGGGTTTGGATTGACGACTGAAACGCTCAGTGAAGTTGTACCGCTGGGAACGCTGACCGTCGCCTGCAACTCAGTGGAAGAAACCATGGTGGTAGTAACGTTTGAGCCGCTCACCTGGATCTGCGCTCCACTTACAAAGTTCGTGCCAAACACGTCGATCGTATAGCTCGTGCCAGAGGCGAGCGTTGCCGAAGCTGAAGTGATGGTTGGAACAGGATTGAGTACGTTGAGCGACGCCGAACCGGACGCGGATGGAGAGGCCACGCTCACGGCCGTCACGGTAACGGGATTCGTGGCAGGGATGCTCGATGGCGGCGTATACACACCCGAACTGATGATCGTGCCTACAGAACTGTTGCCCCCATTGATGCCGGCCACCTGCCACGTAACTGCGGTGTTTGTCAGATTCGTAACTGTGGCACTGAAGCTGGCTGTCCCTCCAAGCCTGACCTGGCTGGATCCGCTGACGGTGACCGAAGCCTGCGCACCCCCGCCGTTCCCGCCGCCTCCTGAATTCATGACACCGTTGGTGCAGCCAGTGAGGAGAAGGAGAATGCCAAACGCAGATTGAAGGAGGGTTCGCAGGGAACGGAACCGCGGTTCGTTCAAGGTGGACCTCCGGATTGCTGGGAGCCAATTCCACAAATAGGGGGGAGGGCGGGACTTGGCGCGTTCCTGTGTTAACCAAGTGTTCGGGGGATAGTTGCGCAAATTTTGAATTTATTTATTTTTGAAGGCGTCCATTACCGAAGTAATGGACGCCCCATCGCGCAGCTTTAACGCTGCAGTAGGTCGATTGGCTTTGTGAAGTCGGTTACGCGCATCAGAGGCGCGAGCGATGGGTGCTGACGTTCCACGGCCTTGTACATCTCCCAGGCGACGCGGCGATAGCTGAAGTGGCCGGCGGGCGCGGAGCGGAGTTCAGTAATGTATTGGGCCTCAGCAAAATCCATCTTGAACAGAGATCGTATCCGGGTAGCCAACGGAAGCAGGTAGAGCGCAGATTGTTCGCTTTCGGGTGCATGGCTAGAGGCTATTTCTGCGCATGCCCTGTGGGCTGCATCAATTGCGGCTTGGTAGTCGGCCAGGATTCCGGCCTCGGCAAGGAGATCGACATCCGCTTCAAGATCGCCGCAGGTCGGGGTGTCGTAGCCGTGGAGAGTGGTGAAGGGCTGGATGATCTGGGTGCACCGGCGATGGCGATGCATATCGCGGAACCCGCCAATATCCATGAGGATGTCGAACCGCAAGGCCGCACCGGCGTGAAAGGCGCGAAGTGCTTCGTCGTGACGGCCGCGGTGCCGCAGTCCAAGCTCAATCACTTCAGCGACGCGAGCCGCGGAAAGCTCGGCGACCACGTCGCGAATCTGGCGGTAAGGGTGATGTGCGGCGGAGTAGAGCAGCGTAGAAGCCAACTCAACTTCGAGGGACTCCGTGCGCTCAACCAGGTCGACGAGGGGGGCTTCGGCGATGGGCAGCCCATTCAAAATCTCGGCCGCAGCAAGCGTTAATCCAGCATGGGATTGCAGCAGGTAATCGTTCGGCTTGGCATATTTCACGAGCGTCGGCGCTGTACGAACTTCGCGGGTCAGCAGGTCGGCTCCTTCGCCCGCCAGGTCGGATGCTGCTGCACCATCGAACGCAGCAAGCCTCGCAACGAATGCGGCGCCAGACTGTGCGTTGACGTTCCACGCCGGACCGGTGGCGGCGTCCCGGAGCTTCAAGCCGAGATCGCGGAGTTCTGCCGCGGGGTGGGATAGCAGGCGCGCGACCTGGGTTTCTAGGGTTCGTGCACTTACAATCTGGCCCAGAGATGTATTGGTAGCCAGCGGCAACAGGTATCTGGCCACGTCGAAGGCCCGCGCCTTGAGAGTGCGCTCGTACGCGTCTGGTTTCAGGGTTTCAGGGCATTGGACGCGCCGGCGCAATGCCTCAAGAACTGCGGCTGTGGTGCGCTGGTAGGTAGCGAACAGATCCTCAACGGTCTTCGCATAAAGCTTCGCCGGATCGGAATGGTCGCCAAAATCTGGGAAAAACCACCCGGATTTGAGGAAGTTCTGGTAACGTGTCGAGCGCTCCTGGCCGTCCCAGCGCTGCTCGTCCACTAACACAATGGCGGCCAACAGGCTCAGACGTTCAACTGCAAATGCGATGTGGGCCAGGTCGGCAATCGACCGGTGGCCGTATTGAAAGTAAAAAGTGTTGAGAAACTGCTCGGCGCGCTGGGCGCTGATCTCAGTGAGGGACTCGCGCATCGAGAGGGAGGACCGGGAGTATTTGGCCATGGCGTAAGCCAGGACCTCCGGGTCGGCTCCGTGAACGGCAAAGACGTCAGTTTGGTTACGCGCACCGGAAGGGAGAAAAGTTTCACTGGACATGGATGAGGGCTCGCGAACAGAATACGGCATGAGGCTGCTTTTGGGCGGTGGATCCCAAATGGCCGTTGGTTCTTCTTAAAACCAGCGGAACCAGGCATCTGGGCAAAATGGGCTGAGCTTTACAGGATCGACAAAGCGGGAGTAGGACATGCAGAAGTATTTGGTACGCACGTCGCACAGGCCGCGGCCATTGCCCTCGGGGCGCTGGATGATGACACAGCGCTGGAACGACTTGCTGTTTGCCCACTGGCCCGTCCCGGCAGCGTCCATCACTCCTCTATTGCCCGAAGGCCTCCAGGTGGATACCTTCCAGGGTTCGGCGTGGCTAGGGGTGGTGCCCTTCTGGCTAGACCGAATCAAGGTCCGGGGAATGCCTCCGGTTCCCGGAATGCGCAGCTTCCCCGACCTGAACCTGCGCACCTATGTTCGTGACGAACACACAGGCACTCCGGGTGTCTATTTCTTCTCGCTCGACGCGAGCAACCTGCTGGCCGTTGCCGTGGCGCACACCTTTTTTCATTTGCCTTATCACTGGGCAGAGATGCGACTCGATCAAAGATCGGATCGAGAATTTTCGTTCTATAGCCGTCGGCGGTTTTCCAGCCAGCAAATGATCTTCAAGGCGCGCTACCGCGGACTTGGACCAACGCGCAAACTTGCGGACGGCAATAGCGGGTCGCTGGAATACTTCCTGCTCGAACGCAGTTGCTTATTTACGCGCAACCGGGCGGGTCAGGCGGTGCGGGCCAATCTTCATCACGTCCCATGGCCATTGGAAGATGCTGAAGCCGAGATCGAGCGAAACGACTTGGCGACGGCCATTGGCATTCAGCTGCCAGATCAGGAACCGGTGCTGCATTACTCTCGGCGTCTCGCGGTCTATATATGGCCTGCGGAGCTGGTGAGGCCTGCGCTGGCGGGCCGTCCAGTCACAGTGGCAGCCACACCGTCTGTATAGCCTGCGCCATTCGGCTGATGGTTACTGGCTGATAGTTACTAAAGTAGCCCTCCTCTGAAATTAAAAATCTACTAACGCAACTTTCCCTTTGACACTGTGTTCCCGCGGTATGCACCCGGCGAAGATTTGCCGTGCTGCCTGTGAAGTAATTTAGTTCCCGGTCTCGCCTGTGCCTGCGAATCACGTGGGCAATTGCATGCGATTTCGATACGGGACAATGAGCGAAAGCATTTTTCAGAAAAACACAAATTCATTGAAGAGGTGTAGTTGATATGGATTCCAGGACGCGTGTCAAATTCTTGTCCATCGCATCTTTGTCGTTGACTGCCTTCGCATTGCTCATTTCGGGCTGCGTGAGCAGCCTTGTTGGCAACCCGGGCAATTCATCCGACGCCCTAACTGGGCCGGCCTTTGTTGTTGGAACCGATGCTCCCGTCGCCAGTGTTGTTTCATTCTCGGTGCCGGTGGAGAGCGTCACTGCTACCGATTCCAGTGGAACCACAATGTCGTTGATCAGCGGAACGCCCACAGTGGATTTTGCCCGCTTCAACGGACTGCAGACACTGCTGGACATCAACGACGTTCCGGAGGGCACTTATACCAGCATCTCCATCACCATTGGCACCCCCACCATCGGCTATCTGAATGTTCCAGCGAGTGGCGCTCCGAGAATACAAACCCAAGTGGGAACCTACCCCGCCTCTGCTTCCACCTATACCTACACAGCAGCCCTGGCTACGCCGCTCGTCATCGTTCACGGGGGGACACCTGTCGGTCTACGCGTCGACTTCGATCTGCACCAATCCGTTCAAGTCGACGGAAGCGGCAATTTCACCGGTCAGGTGACGCCCGTGTTTGATGTCAAAACAGTTGGTGTGGGCAATTCGGGTGCATACATTGATTCATTTGTCGCCGCCGTCGTAAGCGTCAACACCAGCGGCCAGTCGTTCGTTGTTCAGGGTCCGCATGGCGAACAGTTCACAATCAACGTGAACGGCCAGACTGAATGGGAGGGTAACGACTCCATTAGCAGTCTGACAACCAGCAGCATTGTGGAAGTTTCCGGTACTCTGGACAAGGCCGACCAAACCTTGGACGCCGAGGACGTCGCCATTCTGTCGCAGAACGGCTTCTACGCGGGCGGCCAGATTACATATGTTCAGCCCTCTTCAGGTCCGGCGTCGAACTTTGACCTGTATGTGCGCGGACTGCTGCCCACATCTACCGGACTGACACTGGGACAGATTGCCCAGGTGGATCTATCTGGGAGTGAAAAGTACTTCATCTACGAGTGGCACAATCCGCTCACGCAGTTCCTCTTCAACCAAAGTTCGCTTCTACCGGGTCAGCACGTGTCGGTGGGAGGCCCCGCGACCGGTGCAACCAACGCCCAGGACGTGACGGCGAAGCGGGTCGTGCTGCGCCACTGGGGCTTCAACGGCACGGTGGTTCCAAACAGCGTGAACACAACCAACGGCACGTTCCAGATGCAGATCAATGGTTTCGTCGGACTGCTGATTCCACAAACGGTAACGGTTTATACCGCGAACCCGACAGACTTCCGTGACGGCCTGACGGGATTGGGCAGCTTGACCAACGGCGAAGATATTCGCGTCGTCGGGCTGCTGGTGAAGGACCCGCTCTCAGGGAACACCGTTTTGTTGGCTCATTACGTCGACGAACTTAACTAAGCAAGTCTCGCTTTACCTTCCCCTTGCGCCGGAGCTGAGAAAGCCAGTTCCGGCGCTTTTTTTCTTTTGGCGCCGCCGAGCCCAGCATGCCATGCTGGAACGCATTGCTTAACCCGGGCACTCGAAACAATTTGTCCCCCTATAATGGTGGACGGAAGGGCGCGTGTCTGCACGTGCGCGGGTTGAACAGAAACCTATGGGGACTTTGCAAGGAAGAATCGCGTTCATCACAGGAGCCAGCCAGGGGATTGGTCGCGCATGTGCGCTCGAGTTAGCGAGGGCTGGAGCAACCGTAGTGCTGGCGGCTCGGAACGAGATCAAGCTGGCTGAGGCAGTCGCAGAGATCGAGAGCGCGGGCGGGCATGCGGCAGCAATTCCGCTCGACATTGCCAGCGAGGATTCGATCAAGGCCGGGGCCAAAGCCGTGATTGAGCGTTACGGCAAAGTGGAGATCCTGGTGAACAACGCCGGAATCACCCGCGACGGGCTGATGATGGCTATGAAACGGGCAGACTGGGACGATGTGCTCGGCACCAATCTCACCGGCGCATTTTTGTTGACCCAGGCACTGCTCAGACCGATGCTGAAGAACCGCTGGGGAAGGATTATCAACATATCCAGTGTCGTCGGCCGTACTGGCCAAGCAGGACAGGTGAACTATGCGGCCAGCAAGGCTGGGCTCATTGGGCTCACGCGGTCGATCGCCCGCGAAGTGGCTTCACGAGGGATCACGGTGAACGCAGTGGCGCCGGGATACATTGAAACACCAATGACGGCCGTGCTCGACGAGAATCAGAGGACGGCGATGATGGCTCAAATTCCGTTGGGCAGGGCAGGAACGGACTTGGAGATTGCTGAGACTGTCGCGTTTCTGGCGTCCGATGGAGCAGCATATATTACAGGCCACGTAGTTGATGTGAACGGCGGAATGTTCATGGGCGGCTGATCCATCACGTCAGCGCGCCACAATGTTGTCGCAGTCGCCGTTGAGTGGGCTGAAGCGACGTTTCGCACCGCTGCCTGAGCTAACCCTTCCCTCAGAACCCCAAATGCGCCTTCAGCGCGCGAACGCGGTCCCGCGCCACAGGCAATTGCGTGTGCTGACCATCCTTGAGAGAGAGGATGACCTTGCCTGCAAACCACGAGTTCACTTCGTGAATCCAGTCCACGTTGACCAGAGCGGATCTGTGAATGCGCAGAAACTTCGCAGGGTCGAGGCGGCGCTCAAGTTCAGCAATGCTCTGATCGACGCTATGCTGTCGTCCATCCACCACGGCGTAAGTCAACTTATCCTGTGCCACGAAATGCGTGACCGCGTCCAGCGAAAGAAACGAGATTCGCTCGCCTACACGCGAAGCAATGCGGTGCGGGTAATCGGGACGCTGGCCGCGCAGCGTTTCCGCCAATTCCTTCAGAAGCACAGCCGGGTCTCGCTGCCATTCCGGCTTGGGAACCGGACGCAATCGACCGAGTTTGTTGAGCGCCCGCTCTAACTGGGCCGGCTCAATTGGCTTGACCAGGTAGTCGATTGAGTTCACCTCAAAGGCGCGCAACGCATATTCATCGTAAGCCGTGGTGAAAATCACAAAGGGCTGCGCGGGCAGTCGCGCAAGCAAGTCAAAACCGTTGATGCCGGGCATTTGGATGTCGAGAAACAGCACGTCGACGGTTCCGTTGGCTGGATGATTGAGATCGTCGATGGCTCGCGCAGGGTCAGAGGAACTGCCCGCAATGTGAATGCCTTCGAACTTCGCCAGCAAGCGCGTCAGGCGCTCGATTGCGAGCGGTTCGTCATCCACGAGATAAGCGCGAAGCGGAACGGTTTCCATCGACCCTTCAATTATGCAGGGAACACCAGCCGGACCATTGTTTTTTCGTTTTCGCGAGTGACGGCGAGCTCTCCTGCGGAGCCAAACAAAAGTTCGAGGCGTGCCACAAGGTTGCCCAGTCCATGTTCAGGTCTGATATCAGAAAGCGAGAAGCCGGGACCATCGTCGAGAACATCCAGATTGATTCTGTTGGCGTCTCTGGCACCGCTCACACGAATTGACACCCCCTCGGGGCGCTTGGCGGCCACATGCTTCACCGCGTTCTCCACCACGGACTGCAGGGCCAGCGGCGGAACCCTGACGTCTTGCAATGCGTCGGAGACATCGATCTCATATCGGATCCGTTGACCGAAGCGCGTCTTCTCGATTTCAAGATAATCCCGGACAATCTTGAGTTCCTGACTCAGCGGGACCAGACCGCTCTGGTGTGCGTTCAACGAGAAGCGGAGCAGGGACGCCAGCTTGCCGACGGTATCCTCGGCGCGCATTGGTTCCGACGGAATCAGGGCAGCGATGGAGTTGAGTGTGTTGAACAGAAAGTGCGGATGGATGCGCGATTCGAGTGAAGAGAGCCGAGCTTCGGCCAGCAGTTTATAAGCGCGCTCCTGTTCCACCTGCTGTGTGCGCAGTTCGAGCGAAGCAGCCTGTAGCTTGTAGCGCAGTGTCTCATAGGTGGAGATGCTCAACCCAAACATGAGCGTAATCACAAGGCTGAAAGGGAGGGCCTCTCGAAGTTCTGCCCAATACCAGCCGCGCGGAACAATCCCAATGAGTTGCAGCAGCAGGTCGCCGGCAAATGTGCCCGCCGTCGCGGTGGAAACAAGAACGAGAGCTTGCATGAGATACACGAGACGCGGAAAGCGGCCGGTATAGCGCTGAGAAATCGATGTGAGAATGGCGATTGAGGGCAAGGCGATGAAGAGGGAGTAAATGAACGTTGCCAGAGTCTCGGTGCCCACATGAGAGAGGCGTGTACGGCCACTCGAAAGGAAAATCAGGCAGATTATCACCGTCACGCCGCAAACAATGAAGATCGCCCGCATCAGAAAAGGGCCATGGCTTGGCACTCGACTTGCGCTTCCGTCATGGCTGACCACAGGCGGACAGGTCTGGTTGCTCATAGCTGAAATCGCACCCCCAACGAGGTGGCAGCGGAGTATGGCGTGGAGCCATAGTCGGATGCAGGCGCGCCTGCAGGAATCTCCAAATGCAGATAGGTCGAGAAGTGGCTGCCGATTCGCCGGTTCGCGTCAAAGATTGCGGTAAAACTGTGGTCGTTGAGGTTCGCCACGACGTACGCGCCCAGGTCCCACTCCTTCCAGCCCGGTCTCTCCCGCAGCCGGTTCTTTCCTGCATCAATAAACAGATAGTGCTGGCGCGGCGCGAGCGGCGAAATCGACATATCCCGATAGTACGGGATATTCGGTGGGGTGAAGTATTCCCCGATCAATGTGATTCCATGTGGAGTCGTGTATTTGCCGCCGATCAGAATCGCCTCATGCTCGCGCCATGCCGCTTCTCCGTGGATCTCCCATGCCTGGCCAAGGACGCGAGTGAAGGTGAGGCCACCAAAGGCATCGCCTCCGCGATCGTCACCGGCAATCAGCGATGCATCGAATCCATGCACCAAAACGTTATACCTGAATGCAGTGGTGTCGTGCAGGCCCGCCGCCGCGGGTGCCAATGCCGCGGTCGACCATGCCAGTGTCAGCGCATGCGGCCCGTGCACATAATCGGCCTTCACCATGTCGCGGCCTTCATTCAGATTCAGCCGGTCTGTCGGATTGGTTGGAATGCGTGGCGGGTCCAGAACTCCTGTCGCGGTGAACGCGTAGCCTGTGCCCCAGCGCACAATGCGGCGTCCGGCCATGAAGTCGAAATCGCCCGCGGACAGCCCCGCATACGCTTCTTTGACGCGAACCTGGGTAAACGTGCCGTTGTAGGTGTCAGCCAGTCCTACCAGGCTGGTCGCGAAGCTCCATTGCGGCTTGTAGCGATAAGTGAACGTGGGCTCCAGGAGAAGCTGGTTGAGAGTCTTGGGAATCGGCACTTGCAGTTTGCTGTAGAACGTGGCGTCGTCGATGGCGTTGATCGAATAGCGGAAATCCTGGCGCGACTCGGCCGCTGGCGCATCCGGCACGGGATCGTCCTGTGCCGCCAACCGGCAACATGTGGCGGCAAGCAGGATCGAAATGAGAAGCCCAGATTTCATAACTCTCGATTGTCCGTGTTGATTGAGTTAACTACTTAATTCAACCATGCCTGACGCTAGAACCTGTCGGTTCGACCCTGGTAGAAGAGCTTGTCGGGCAACTCGCGCGGAGCTATCCCGGAGTATTCAAGCACGCTGTGTGAGTTATGCCGGATTTCGTCATAGAGCGTCATCCGCCGGAGTTGTGTTCTCCCTCCAATCGTCATGTATTCATCGAAGGTGGCGGACTTGATGTGCTTGCCCGATGTTAGATAAAACTCCGCCCGCACTGGTCGCGCATCCTCGACGCGCACCCAGAACAAAATCCGCTGGTACGTCGCACCCTTCCGCTTCGCCGTCAGGTCGAGAACATAACATTCCCCGGCGTCGATTTTCTCTGTCCGTACGTACACGGGGGTATAGTCGGCCGCGTAGTTGGTGCGAGCCACATCGCCGTTTGAAGCGTCGCCCGATAGGCGCTCGAGCGGCGTAATGCGAACCGGGCGGCTGGTATCTGGCAGATAGACCCACATATCGTCACCGAGCATAAGCAAATGCTCGCCCTTCTCGCGGGGGCTCATGAACTCGACGTAGGTCTTTTCTGTTCCCTTCTGTGAAACCTCGTAGAGTTTCTCTTCGTCCGCTTCGTCTGATTCGAAGTTGGTGATCTTTACATGAAGTACGTAGGAGGGCCAGCCATTGCGATATGTGTCGGCCCTCTTGAGGATCGCGTCTGCGTCGGGCGCGGCAGGGGGTGCCGCGTGGGCAACCAGCGCACATGCCAGCAAGAAGCTGACGAAGAAGACGAGCAGGAATGTTCGCAGTGCACAGTTGACGTTAGACATGAGCAAGAGCCTCCGCAATTTGCAGGCGCGATGCGCGGATCGCAGGCAAGATGGCGGCAAGGGCCAGTGAAATGATAACCAGGATCGAAGAGCCGACCATCAGGCTGGGAACAAAGAGAACTCGGAACGACATTGGGACATTGGTTCCAGGCGGCGGAGGCAGATGAATGCCGGCATTGTTGATCAGGAACCCAAGGAAGTTGCCTCCCACCACCCCGGCGATTGCGCCCAGCACACCCAGCAGCGTAGCTTCAAGCACGAACAGGGCCATGATCCATGATCGCGGCGTGCCCATGGCTAGCATGGTTCCGATCTCGCGGGTGCGCTCGAACATGGTCATCAGCAGCGTGTTGACGCTGGACATGAGAACCATGAAGAAGACGATGACTCCCAGAAACACAAAGATTGTGCTGAATAGCGAGCGGACCTGCTTGTAATAAGCGGCCAGATCGATCCATTTCCTTAAAACCAACTGCTGCGGCAGGCCGCGGAGGCGCGGAGCGAGCGAGGCCGCAACCTCATCCGTGCTTTCCGTTTTGTCCAGGCCGACAACCAGGTTGGTGACGCGATCGCTTTGCAGCAGCCGCTGCGCGGAGGGCAACGTAATCCGAAGATACCTGTCATCCATCTCCTTGAAGCCGGTGTTGACCACGCCGACAATCTGCACGTCGATTCCATTCAAGGCGCCGTCTGACGTGACAGCCAGAATTGTTAATCCATCGCCGGGCTTCACATTCATCGAATGCGCGACACCTGCGCCGATGAGGGCTTCTACCTCGCCGCTTGGCTCGGTATCAAGGTCTCTTCCCGCTGCAAGACGAGGCGTGAAACCGAGGCTCTCTTCTGCGACTGGGTCCACGGCGCTGCCCATGAAAACGCCGGATTTGACGCCGTTCGAGAGCATCCCGTTGAATTCGATCCGGGGCGCAACGCCGCGAACATGCCCTCCGGTAGACACCGTGCCTGCCACCTGCCGCCAGTTCTCGATCCCCGTATCCAGCACATGTTTCTCTTCGCGGTTAAAGTGCTCGGCAGTGAAGATTTGAATGTGGCCGAGGCCGTCGTTGATTGTGCTTTCGCGCAGCCCCCAGAACATGCGGGCAAAGAAACCACCAACCAACAGAAGACCAGCCACGCCTCCGCCAACCATCAGCAGAGTCATAATCGTGCGGCGTCGATTGCGAAACACGTTTCTAAACGCTAGCAATAAGAACTTGCCCATGGCTGGCTCCTTCGATTGGTGTCTGGCTCTTCAGGGTGAATGAAACATCTGTGTCTGAAACAACTTGTCCGTCGGTCAGCCGAACGATGCGATCAGTGTGCTCCAGCAGGCGCTGGTCGTGCGTAGAGAAGATGAACGTGAGTCCCAGCCGCCGGTTCAGGTCGTGCATCAGGTCGATGAGTTGTGTGGCATTGCGCGTGTCCAGGTTGGCGGTCGGCTCGTCGGCCAGCACCAATGCGGGGCGATGAACGATCGCGCGGGCAACGGCAACCCGTTGACGCTCTCCACCGGAGAGCAGGTCTGGACGATGGTTGGCACGCGCAGAAAGGCCCACACTCTCCAAAGCGGCAGCCACCCGTTCGCGACGCTCGCTGCTGCTGAAGCCCTGCACCAGCAGCGGGAACTCAACATTCTCCGCGGCGGTGAAAACCGGAATCAGGTTGAATGTTTGAAAGACAAAGCCAATTTTCTCGCGACGGAGCGCCGTCATGCGGGTCGGATTGAGCTTCGATGTATCGACGCCATCAATGAGAATGCGCCCGCTGGTCGGCTTATCTATGCAGCCGATCAGGTTAAGCAGTGTCGATTTCCCGCTTCCGCTGGGGCCGGCAATGGCAAGAAACTCGCCCGGAGCCACGCGCAGGTTTACGCTGTCGAGCGCACTCACAAAATTGTGGTCCAGTGGAAATCTCCGCGTCACTGCTTCCACGCCGACGAGCTGAGGGATTGCATCCAATTCCGCCAAATGACTCATGGGGTCCGTTCCCTTTCAGAGGATTTTGCTCTGTGTGGAAGATAGGTGAGACAGGAAAGAAGCGCGCGAGGTTTCCGACGAAGGGCTCGAAGCGCGGATGAAGGGTGAATTTAGAAGGATGACCCGGGGCAGCGGGCCGCTTGTTATGTGGGACTTTCAATAGGCGCTTGTCTCTTCAAACTGCGCGTCAGCAGGTACATGAACCCGGCTGCCGCGAGGCTGGGCAGGAGCAGACCGCGCAGCCCGGCCCGGTCGCTTCCCGTGGCATCCTTCATCACGCCCATCCACATGGGCCCCACAGCACCGCTGAACATGGTGATCGTGTTCATTGCAGCAATGCCAGCCGCCGCGGCGCGCCCGGCCAGAAACTGCGAAGGAATCGAGAGGGCCGGACCTTGGAACGCATTGAAGGCAACAAAGCTGACGGCCAGCGACGCAACAACCAGCCACGGCTGCCGCGCATAGCTCGCCGTCGCGTAGCTCAGTGCCATCACAATGCAGGGCACAATGCAATGCAGCGGGCGCTCACCTGTGCGGTCGGAGTGCGCTCCGTTCAGCAGCATGCCCGCCGCTCCCGCCAATCCAATGCAAGCCACCAGGAAGCCTACATTGGTGACGCTCCACCCGGTCACTTGCAGATAAATCGCAGGAGCATAGTAGTTGTAGGCGTAGCTGCAAGTGAGAGCACAAAAGAAGAACATGCCGATCGTCCAGACCTTGGGTGAGAGCAGCGCCTCAAGCACGCCGGCTTCGTGCCCGATTTCCGCGCCCTTCCCGTCCGTGTCGAGTTGGCCCTTCAGCCAGGCCTTCTCCTCCGGTGTAAGCCAGGCGGCCTGGTTCGGACCGTCCGGCAGCATCTTCAGCATCACCAAGCTGAAAAGGACAGCCGGCAGACCCTCTACTAGAAACAGCCACTGCCAGCCTGCCAGGCCGAGTTTGCCGCCAAGGCCTAGCAGCCAACCTGCCAGCGAGCCCATCACTACCGAACCGAGCGGCAAGGCAATGTAAAAGCGGCTCACCGCGCGAGCTCTCATCCTTACCGGAAACCAGAGCGTCAAGTAGTAAATGACGCCTGGAAAAAATCCCGCCTCGGCCACGCCCAGCAGCAAACGCGACACATTGAACTGTAAAGGAGTGCGCACAAGCATCATCGACGCAGCCAGCAGCCCCCATGTGAACATGATGCGGGCCAGCCAGCGCTTGGCGCCAAAATGCAGCAGCAGCAGGTTCGATGGCACTTCGCAAAGCGCATACCCAATAAAGAACAACCCTGCCCCAAATCCATATACCGAGGCACTGAAATGCAGATCCCGATTCATCTGTAACGAGGCAAAGCTCAGGTTGAGGCGGTCAATGTAAGCCAGGCCATAGCCAATTGAGATCAACGGAATCAGGCGCAGTGACGCCTTCCGCATCGCGGATTTTCCGATGGCAACCGCGCGCGCGTCCGCATCCAACGCAACTGCTGCGGCGGGCAAGACGTCAGGAAGAGCCAAGAGCACTCACCTCTATGGAGTCGCAAACATTGCAAAGCTGAATCAAGGGGGATCGGGGAACGGGGCCAGTGTAATGTAAGCAAAATGTACCACAGAGGTCGAACGATCAGTTCTCTGAAGGCCGTTCCGCGTTGTCGACGACAAGCGCATTGACCGGCCCTCGAGTCGCTTCCAACTTCAGGCCAAGCTGCTGCTGGATCGCAGTGAACAGCGGCGGGCTGGGGGCATCCGCGTTGGCAATCGGCACCTCGCCGCCGAATTGAGTCTCGTCAGGCGCCCACTCAAGATCGAAATCGAATCGTCCAACAAGACCGGTCTTATCCACGACAGGACGATCAAGCATGGCACGCTGCATCAGCGACACCAGGTCGCCCATTGTGGCGTTGCGTGCTGGCAGAACAATGCGCTGCGGGTAGACGGTGCTGATCAGCGCCGCGGGATCGTCTGCCGCAGCGGTACTCGCCTTGAGCTTTGCTCCGCCCTTGGCAACTTGCAATTCGTAAATCGAGAATTCTTTCTGTTCACGATGAAACGTGAGTTTGAACCTGTCGGCCAAAAGGTTGCGAAGCATCGACATCTGCTCATCATGCGTCGGTCTTACATCGCCGGGCGTCACGGCAACAATGTCGTAATGGTCAGATTCAATCCAGCCCGGGCCGCCGGAGATCTCCCGGGCATTCAGATCGTAGGCCGCTGCAATCAAAAGCTTGAGCGTGTATTCTTTCTCAACAAAGCGATTGGTCCCCTGCATCGTGATGTAACGGCCTGCCTTGGCATCATGCTCAACCGGCTTGATGGCCGCTACTTCAAACGCGTCGAATTTTGGGCGTGGAGCAGGCGACTGCGCGACGATTCCAGAGGCCGAAAGCACAAGAACCGCCGCCGCAATCTGTCGCATCATCAGGCTGCACCTTTCACAGAAGTCTATTGAGGTGGACTGCCACGCGGGGCCGCTGGATTGCCCACTTGGGGCGCGCCCATGGCATTCACCGTAGTTGCCAGAAAAGCGCCATCCTTCAGCGCGCCTTCCACACGAACATTGTCGCCCACCGCCAGATCGGCCAGCGTGATGGGATCGCGGCGTTTGCGGAAGGTCGTGTTCTCGTCCGCGACAAAGGAGTGAGCGGTGTTGTCCACCGTGCCCATCAGGGTCACCTTCACGCCGTCCACTGCTGTGACCTTGCCCATCAGCCAGGTCTTGCCATAGTTAGCCTGCATTTCGCGCATCTGCTTCGCGCGCTCCGGATCAAGCTGCGCGATCATCACCGCGCCGACGGACTTGGCTGTCGCGTCGATTTCGCCCATCGCCGCAACGGCATCGCCAACCTTGATGTCGGTGGCTTTGATCGGCTCAGGGGGATTTCCCCCGCCGCCGCCTTGTCCACCTTCGCCACGGCCCTGGCCCTGCCCACGGCCTTGACCCGATTGTTTGACCATGCGCGTGTTAACGCTGTAATGCACAACGTAGCTTTCGCCGGCGTCGGTCTTGATGGTGTAGTGATCTGCGGCAACCTCCGTCACAGTGCCCACCACGCCGCGCCCTTGGCCCATTCCGTACCCACCGCCCATTCCACCGCGTCCGCCGCCCCGCTGACTCTGGCCTTGACCCTGCCAAGGCCCGGAACCGCTTCCCTGCGCCGGGGCCTGACCGGCCGGCTGGCCCGCCGGCAGAATGGCGGGCGTATCCTGCGCTGCGGCAGCAAGTGTGAGCGAGGCACTGAAAACAATGGCGCAAATGAGACGAATGTTCATGGAGACTCCAGTGGGATCGAAGACACTCCCATGCAGATAGACGTTGGCGCGCCACGAATGGACGACAGAATTCGCAGATGCAAAGCCAGGCTACAGCGAAACCAGGGATGGCGTGTCTCGAAGCCGCCGCATTCAAGTTGAAGCGACCCCCAGGGAGCGGCGACCCGCATGAAACTCAAAAGGATCCAGTAACCCTGGCTTCGCTCTAAGGAGTGCCTTGGGCAGCAATGAGCTTTTCGAAGGCCGGCAAGCCGCGAAGCCCGGCGAACTCGCTGTCGGCTTGAATTTTCTTCGGGTTTGTGAACCCTTCATTGAGAGCCATGCGCAGGTACTCAATCGCGCATTCGGTCTGGCCGGCGCGCACACAGCCCTTGGCCATGTAGTAGTTCATGGCGCCTCGCTCTTGCACCGAGGCCAGATTATCGACCCGCGGGCTGGTGTTGCTCTCAAAGATCTGCGGGTCAAGGGCAAGCGCGGCCTTATAGGCCTCCCAGCCTTTCTTGTAGCGATGCTGTGCCAGCAGGCTGGTGCCCAGGTTCTTTTCCACCAGAGGAGCCTGCGGATTAATCTTCAACGCCTTGCGGTACATTTTTTCCGCAGCGCCGTATTGCTTGAGCGAATCGTAGACAGTCCCAAGGTTGTTCAGGACATTGGCGTTGTTCGGTTCAAGCTTCAGCGAGGCCTGGTAGTTCCGAATTGCGTCATCGAGGTTGAACATCATCTGGTACGCGATGCCCAATTGGTTCAGCACTTCTGCGGATTCGCCGGGAACCTTCTTGTAAGCTTCAATGGCGGCCTGGTACCGCTGGTGCATCATCAGCGCGTCGCCGATTTCTTTGGGAGTTGGCTGAGGCTGGTGGGCCTGGTTGGCGGATTGGGGATTACCTGCAATGGCCGCAGGCTGCTCTGTCGGCTGGTTGGGGATTTGAGCAAATACCATGCAGCACTTCGCTATGAGGACTGCCAGAATTGCAAAAGCCGCGATAGAACGATGTTCCTTCCAACTCGACATATTCCCTCCTCATCGAAGGAATCCGGACGAAGCTTGCAATCCGTCGCTGGCGGTCTTTAGGCCACTGATTATTAGACCACTAAAAGAGAAAAAGATCGCAAGCAAATTTGTCCCGTCCCGGTTGGTCGGTCAAAATATCGAAAAGTGGTCGGATTCGGGATACACTCGTTTTCAGGCTGGAGGGAACACCATGAGCGCGACAACTCGAGTTGGCCCGGAAATTGAAATCGGCTCCCGATTTCGGAAGGCACGCCGACGGACACTGGAGCTGTGCGAGCCTCTGACACCAGAGGACATGATGGTGCAGTCCCTGCCCGAAGCCTCGCCAGTGAAGTGGCACCTCGCCCACACTGCCTGGTTCTTTGAGACCTTCATTCTGCGCGAATTCGTGCCCGGATATCGATTGTTCAACCAGGATTTTCCCTGGCTCTTCAACAGCTATTACCAGAACATGGGCCATTTCCCTGAGAAGCGTCTCCGTTCTTCGTTTGCGCGGCCCGGGTTAGACGAGGTGTTGCGCTATCGCCGGCACGTTGATGATGCGATCGAAACACTCCTCGAGCGCAATCCGGATTCGGAGGCCCTCCAGCGGATTGAACTGGGAGTGAACCACGAGGAGCAGCATCAGGAGCTCCTGCTCACCGATATTCTCCACGCATTTTTTACCAACCCTTTGCGCCCCGTCTATCTCCACCAGGCCGACAAGCTGGATGAATCCGGGCTGCGAAGCTCTTCAGTAACGAAGCGCAATCCAGGCCGTCCCGCAACGGCTTTTCAGCCGTATGAAGGTGGCCTGCAACCGATTGGCCACGAAGGCCCGGGCTTCTGCTTTGACAATGAACAACCTCGGCACCGGGTCTGGCTTGAGCCGTACTCGCTTGCCCGCCGGTTGGTGACCTGCGGAGAGTATGCCGAGTTTATGGCCGACGGCGGCTACCGGCGTCCGGAGTTCTGGCTCTCGACGGGTTGGCTGGCAGTGCAAACTCAAGGCTGGCGAGCGCCGCTTTACTGGACCAGCGAAAGTGGCGACTGGAGCCTCTACACTCTGCGCGGCGAAATGCCCCTGGCCCGGATGGAGTCAGTCCCGGTCAGCCACGTCAGCTACTTTGAAGCAGACGCTTATGCCCGCTGGGCCGGCCGCCGGCTGCCTACCGAGTTTGAGTGGGAGGCTGCTGCAAATGGGCGTGAAGTGAATGGCAACTTTCTCGATTCAGGGCGGTTGATGCCCACGCCAATCGCGGAGCTTCTGCAGGATGCAAAGCCCGCACAGCCCTCGGAAAGCCGAGCGCAGTTCTTTGGCGATTGCTGGCAGTGGACCGATAGCGCTTACCTGGGCTATCCGGGATATCGACCCGTGGCAGGTTCGCTCGGCGAGTACAACGGCAAATTCATGAGCGGCCAAATGATCCTCCGGGGCGGCTCGTGCCTCACTCCGGCTGCGCACATCCGCACCAGCTACCGGAATTTCTTTGTCCCGGAGGCGCGTTGGCAGTTTTCCGGCATTCGGCTCGCATCCTGGTAACTTTCCCTCTGCGGGAGGCATCCAACGGAACGAATGACCATGATCGCTTCCCCAGCAATTCTCGCACCGGTTGACGAGCAGCTCGCCTCAGATGTGCACCGGGGGCTGTCGGTAGCTCGCAAGTGGCTACCTTCGCGGCTGTTCTACGATAGTGCCGGATCGCGCCTGTTCGACCAGATTACCGAGCTGCCCGAGTACTACCTGACCCGTACCGAACGCGGAATTCTCACGTCGTACGCTCCGGAAATGATTGCCTGGGCGGCGGACAGTAAGCGACTCCGGATTACGGAGCTCGGCGCGGGCTCCGCCGACAAGACGCGTCTGCTGTTGACAGAAGCGGTTGCTTTGCAGGGATCGGTGGTCTACGAACCGGTCGATCTCTCACCGGACGCGCTCGCAGCAGCAAAACAACGGATCGAGCGGGAGATCGTCGCAGTCACCGTGGCTCCACGCGTAATGGACTACACCAACGGACCAAAGCTCGACCTTGGACCAGTCGATGCCGGCGAGCGGCGGCTTGTGCTGTATATCGGATCGAGCATCGGAAACTTCGACCGTTCAGAGGCTGCGGAGTTGCTCGGCAGGGTGCGCGCCGGCCTCGGGCCAGGCGATGCACTTCTGCTCGGGGTGGACCTGGTGAAGGATGAGGCCAAGCTGCAGGCAGCGTACGATGACGCGGCAGGGGTAACGGCTGCTTTCAACCTCAACATGCTTGCCCACTTGAACCGTGAGCTTGACGCTGATTTCGACCTCGCCGCATTCCAACACCGCGCGGTCTGGAACAGTGCGGAATCGCGGATGGAGATGCACCTTCAGGCCCGGACTGCGCAGCGCGTCCACTTTGAGCGCCTGGGTTTCGAAGTGGATTTCAGCGCAGGCGAATCCATACACACCGAGAACAGCTACAAATACTTGCCTGGACAGGCCGAAGCAACGCTGAATGCCGCGGGCTTTGCGCCAATCCAGACCTGGGCGGACACTCAAGGCTGGTTTGCAGTTTGTTTGGGGCGCGTCGCATAGAGCCTGCGCTTGCAAGGTCCGGAACGTCGCCCAGGCACTCGAGATTATTCGCCCGGCTCCGGCTCAGGTGGCCCTAGATCTTCTTCCTTGGTCGCCGGGTAGTAGAGCCAGCGCAGCAACCCATAGCCAACCAGCAAATAGGCCAACCCGGTGAGCAACCGCCTGAATACCAACTGAAACGGGAACGCCGGCGAGGGCGAGGCCGCGCTAAAAATCTGCCAGTTCTGACGTCGTGTCATCCAGGCAGTCACGGGTTCAACGAAGATTCCAACGAAGCGGGTGATGCCCATTGCGAGCAGCCAGCCAAGAGCAATCGCGCCTACAAAACTGTCGACAAGTGCCGTTTTCAATCTCTCAAGCATTTGTGTTCCTCGAAAGTTTGGCTTTATAGTTGCTCAGAATACGCAAGGGCCCGGCGCTGAATATTAAGAGTGACAGGAACCACACTCCCGTCAAGTTGGCCAAGGCATAGACAAGGTAGGTTGCGCTGAGTCGGAGCATCTGTTGGGTTAAGGAATCGGGATCAACCGGAATGTATGAAATCGCGAGGATCCCCATTGCCACCGCGGCGCTCAGAAACGAGAAGATGCTGCAGCCGGGTCCCCATAGAGCGTAGGTCGCTTCTTCAAGAAAATTGCCCATCATGATCGCAATGGCGATCGCCGCAACATGCGAATCGACTAGAGCCTGTTATTAACTTTGCGCCTGTAAACCCAATGGAATAAGCGCGGCTTTCGCAAAGTGACTGAGATTCAGGGGGAAACCGTAAATCCATTCCGTGCCACATCTCGCGAACAGTGCGTCTTACGCGGATTTTGAGCATTCGGGCACCACGTGCCGCTCCTCGAAGTTAATAACAGGCTCTAGAGTTTTGCGAAGAGAGCCTCGCATGGTTTCTCCCGGTCCACGCTGCCCACTCTGGCGGCAATGCAAAACCGCCGCCAGGGTTGGCCACCTAAACTCAAGGTCATATTATTTCGGCGCGTCGATGCGGACCAGCAGTATGTCATGGCTACCCATCTCAATCGGCATGTTGTCGGTCAGCTCCACGGTCTTGCCAGTCCATAAATCCCTGCCAGTCTGCGGCCCGTGCAACCCGAGTTTGCCAAGGTCCAAATGAAAAGGATGCGACGCATACCGATCGCTGCCTGCGTCCAGTACGGCAACGGCCATCGCGCCTCCGGTCAGATGCCGGCACCACACATCCACCTCGCCGTCTGAGTACACACGGCTCCCCTGCTGGCCGAGTTTGTCCTGATCAATCGCGATCACGTCGCGGTTGGTGACAATCGCCTTGATCTCCGGCTTCATATTTGGGAGGTCGTTCCCTGCCAGCAGCGGCGCGGCCAGCATGGCCCACATGGAAAAGTGTGTGCGGTTCTCAGCCAGCGAAAGCTTCCCGTTGCCCACTTCCAGCATGTCAGGATCATTCCAGTGGCCTGGACCTGAATATCTCTCCAGGCCTTCCTGCTGGCTGATGATGTTGTAAATGCTGCCCCAGTTGGGCTGGACGTCGCCCGTGGTCCGCCACAGATTCCCGCCCAGCGCCGGCGCCCACTCCCACACTGCATCCCAGCCATACTGGCAAAGCGAAAATACGATCGGCCTGCCGGTAGCCTTCAGTGCCTTCGCCATCTTGTCGTAGGCGGCAATCATCAGGCGCATCTGGGCGGCCTTGTCGTTTGGCGCGAGGTCTGCCATGTTCTTGCCATAGCTGCAAAGGTCGTACTTCAGATAGTCGATGCCCCACGAAGCATAAAGTTGGGCGTCCTGCTCTTCGTGGCCAAGCGAGCCTGCATAGCCGGCACACGTCTTGGGACCCGGGCCGGAGTAAATGCCGATCTTCAAGCCCTTCGAGTGGACGTAATCGGCCAGGGCCTTCATGTCGGGAAACTTGTCGTTGGTGTGCAGCACGCCGTTCGCATCGCGCTCACCCTCCCACGTGTCGTCGATATTTACGTAGACGTAGCCTGCGTCTTTCATGCCCGTAACGACAATCTGGTCGGCCGAGTTCCGAATGTCCTTGTCTGTGACCTTGCTGAAGAAGAAGTTCCAGCTATTCCAGCCCATGGGCGGCGTCTGCGCCACCACCTCAGCAGCCTGCGCTCCTGCCGGAACCGGCGCAGTAACGGTGAGAGAAGCAAGGGCTAGAACAACGAACGATATCGAAGCGGAAATGCGCATGGTGGGTCCTCATGGAAACGATTTCAGGGGGAATTCTAGTCCGGAGGGGCGGTTTGCGCAATTTACCTGGTATTGCCCCAACCTCCGTGCGGTAAGCTAAGAAATCCTTGCACCATTCATTGCTTTTGAATGCACCGTCCCCTTGGAGCTGAATCCCTGCTGGTTCTGACAAGTTCGTTTGCGGAGTAGAGCGCACACCTTCCAAGCATTTAGGCCTTTCAGAGAATCCCACACAGTCACCAAGCCAGAAGAGATTATGACAAGCACAGCGTTGGAACACGAAGAAAGTGGCGAAGAAGCCCCCGCGCGCATCTGGCTGCAACTGAGCGCGGCGCATGACCGCATTTTTTCAGAGCGGAACAAGACAGCGCTGAAGCACCTGGTCATCCGCTTGGGAATCGCCGGCTTTGCAATTCATCTGCTGCTGATCTTTCTTGCCAAGACTCTTCCTCATCCTCCGGCGCTGATTGCGGGCGCGGGAGAAAACTACCTGGTGGCGATTTCAACGCCCTTCAACTTTGTCTTGTTCTATGAAGTGGTCACCCTGATTGGCGCTCTCCACGAGTCCACCACGCGGTCGATAGCCTATCAGTTCGAAATTGTCTCGCTGATCTTCATCCGGGATGTCTTCAAAGACATCGCCGAGGCTGCGGAGATGGTGCTCAAGCATCAGCTCACCTGGGAAGCTCTGCCGCTCTTCGTGGATATGTGGGCTGGGTTTCTCATGTACCTGCTTGTCGCTGTCTTTCAACACGTCTCTCATCGCAGCGTTGCTCACTTGGGCTCCAGCGCGTCTTCCCGGGCACGGGCACGCTTTGTTGCCCAAAAGAAGTGTGTGGCTCTGGGGCTCGGCGCGCTCTTGCTCACCATGGCTTCTTATAACGTGGGCCTGCTCGTGATGGACGTCTATCGCGACGTGGTTACCGGCCAGGTGGGCCTGGTTCACGTAACCACTTTCTACAACGATCTGTTTACAGTCATGATCTTTACCGATGTGCTCATCCTGATCCTGTCCATCGTAGTCTCCGGGCACTATGAATTTGTGTTCCGCAGCGCCGCCTTTGTGGTGTCGATTGTGCTCATCCGGTTTGCTCTCACTGAGGGCTATCCTTTCGGAGCCCCGCTCGCGATCCTTGCCATGGTCTTCGGAATCAGTGTCCAGCTCGTGTTCAACTACCACATGCGCATTGTTGCGCACGCGGAACATGCGCCGATTCCCCCGATCGATCCACACGCCAACAAGTAGATTCTTGTCGCTGCAACCGGGAGCGCCCACGGGCTGCTCTTCACTCGCCCACAGGGCCGCTCTTCATTTTTTGACCGATTGTCCCGGCTTGCTACCATAATGCCCTGAGGTGTTTATGGTTCACAATGGAGCCGAAGCCGGTGCCAAAGGTTGCAGTATTGCTCCATGGCTTTCAGTTCAGGGGGCTGCGCGGGCGGTGGAGTTCTTTAAGACCGCCTTCGACGCCATAGAGGTGTACCACATTGAAGACCCTGACGGAAACGGGGTGGCGAGAATGTCAGTCGAAGGAGCGGAGCTCTGGGTGAACGATGAGTCCCCAGAACACGGAGCATCAGTCCGAGCAAAAATGGCGTTGCGTTGCGCATAATTCTCACCGTTCCCAATCCCGATGCAGTATTTGCCCGCGCAGTAGCGGCTGGCGCTTCTGTCGTTTGTCCGGTGACCGAGGGCCATGGATGGAGGGTTGGACGGGTTGTTGACCCGTTCGGCCATCACTGGGAGATTGGCCGCCCGGTCCCGCCAAACGAATGAGATTCCGCAATGCGGAAGAGTATTATGGCTTCCATCATCTTGTTCGAGTCAGAAGAAAGCCGAGGGAAGAACATTGCCGAGTTCACGCAGGCAGTTCCTCACCTATACCGCGCTCGGAATGATGAGCGCAGCAATCGAAGCTGGACCCGCGCCGTCCGCTTCCGCGCAGGCTACGCCAGCGCAGGCGACAGACCTTCCTCCCGGCGCGCCGTCCGCATTTGGTACATCTCCGCCTGTCGGGCCAGAGGTGTCCCCCACCACCTTCGCTGAAGCGGAAAAGCTGGTCCAAGTCGAAATGACTGCTGCCGATCGCGCAACGGCCGCAAGCAACTGGCGCATGCAGATCGCACCGTTGTATGAGTTCCGCACAGGGCCGCGAAAGTTTCGACCGGAAGCGACTCTGGCCCCGGCCACACAGTGGACTCCATCGTTGATTGGCGATCCTCACGCGAAGCACAGCGTTCATGAAGCTGGCTCCTTTATCCGCAGCGCCAACACGGGGGTACCTTTGCCCGCAAACGAGGCCGACATAGCCTTCGCCCCGGTCACTCAGCTTTCGCGATGGATCGAGAGCCGCCAGATTACATCAGAGCGATTGACACAGATCTACCTCACCCGGCTCGAGCGTTTCGACCCCAGGCTGCATTGTGTCATCACGCTCACGCGCGATCATGCACTTGCGCAGGCTCGCCAAGCTGACGCGGAGATTGCGGCCGGCCATTATCGAGGACCGTTGCATGGAATTCCGTGGGGCGCGAAGGACTTGCTCGACACAGCAAGCATTCCCACCACCTATGGCGCGGAACCGTTCCGGAATCGCATTCCCGCCACGGACAGCGCAGTTGTCGCGCGCCTCAATGCGGCGGGTGCCGTGCTGGTTGCCAAATTGAGCCTTGGTGCATTGGCGCTGAACGATATCTGGTTTGGTGGCCAGACCATGAACCCCTGGCTGCTCGAAGAAGGTTCCTCTGGCTCCAGCGCTGGCCCTGGCTCTGCTACGGCCGCAGGGCTCGTGGGCTTTGCCATGGGCAGCGAGACTGGCGGCAGCATCGTGAGCCCGTCCATGCGGTGCGGCGTCACCGGCCTGCGCCCCACCTACGGCAGAGTAGCGCGCACCGGGGCCATGACTTTGTGCTGGTCGCTCGACAAGCTGGGCCCCATGGCGCGCAGCGTTGAAGATACAATCCTCGTTCTGAACGCCATCTCCGGTCCGGATGCCGGCGACGTGGCCAGTATCCCCAGCAAGCTCGATTTCAATGCAGAGGCAAACGTCGAAAGCCTGCGCGTTGGCTACTTCCCTGTCTGGATGAAGGAAAGTCCGGCGACCGATGTGGACCGCGCCGCGCTTGAAACGGTCATGAAGCTCGGCATGAAGCCTGTTGCTGTTTCGATCCCCGACTGGCCTTACGACTCCCTTCAGCTCATCCTGTTTGCTGAAGCCGCTGCCGCTTTCGAAGAGCTGACCTTGAGCCACGAGGTCGACGAGTTGAAGGCGCAAGTGCCCGACGCCTGGCCCAACGTGTTTCGACAATCGAGATTTTTATCGGCAGTCGATGTTGTGCAGGCGGATCGCTTTCGTCGAAAGGTGGCGCAGGAGATGGCACGCATTTTCACAGAGGTTGACCTGCTGCTCGTGCCTTCGTTGCGCGATGAGATGCTGGTCATCACAAACTTCACCGGCCACCCGTCTTTGACTTTGCGCGCCGGATTTGTTGAGGTGGCAGAGGCGCGAAGCGACTGGGCCCCCGACGCACAGCATCCGCTGCCCAAATTTTCGCCCCCGCGCCGCGTGCCTCACGGCATCACACTCATCGGCCGCTTGTTTGACGAGGGCACACTCGCTGAAGCAGGTATCGCCTTGGAGAACGCGTTTGGCGTTGCCTCAGAGCGTGCGCCCGGCTTCTAGATGCTCGCCTTTTGATCTTCTTGCGTGGGCGCGGCCGTCGCACTTGAGAAGACGTGCCGCTACTCTTGGATTGACCAAAGGAGTCTTGTTACCAATGGCCGCAGACATGACTGCACTGTTTCTGGACTTCTCCCGCCGCAAGCTCTTCGATCAGTATTGGCCCCGCATGCGCGGATGCGTCGAATCACTCACGGACGGGCAAGTCTGGTGGCGACCCAACCCCGCCTGTAACAGCATCGGGAACCTCATCCTGCATCTGAACGGCAACGTGCATCAGTGGATGGTTGCATCGTTCAACCGCTTGGAGGACGCGCGTAATCGCCCTGCCGAGTTCGGTGATACCGGCTCACTCTCAGCGTCAGCACTCCTCGAGCGGCTCGGTGCAACCATGCAGGAGGCTTCAGACGTTCTTGCCCGGCTCACCGAGAATGAGCTTCTCGCCCGCTATGAAATCCAGGGCTACAACGTCAGCGGCCTCGACGCTGTCTACCAGGTCGTCGAGCATTTCGGCATGCATTACGGCCAGGTTCTCTATATCGCCAAGAGTCTCAGCGGCGTCGATTTGGGCTTTCACCGCGAGCTCAACAAGACGGGCCGTGCGGATTAGCCGCTCGGCTGCCCCTCTCTACTTCATGGTGCTCATATCGATGACGAACCGGTATTTCACATTCTGCTTCAGCAGGCGCTCATAGGCCTCGTTGATCTGGTCGATGGCGATCACTTCAACGTCGGAGACGATGTTGTTCTTCCCGCAGTAGTCGAGCATCTCCTGCGTCTCGGGCATGCCGCCGATCATGGACCCGGCAATCGACGCACGGCGCCCGATGAGCGTGGGCGTGTTAACCACCGGAAACGTCTCTGGCAATCCCACAAGGACCATCGTCGCATCCTGCTTAAGCAAATCGGTGTAGGGATCGAGCGAGTGAGGCGCAGAAACGGTGTCGAGAATCACGTCGAAAGAACGTGCGTGCGCCCTCATCGCGGCTGCGTCGGTAGACAGTACCACCTCGTCGGCTCCGAGCCTATGCGCGTCATCTCTCTTCCGCATGTTGGTGGTGAACTGGACAACATGAGCGCCGAAGGCGTTCGCGAATTTCAGGCCCATGTGCCCAAGACCGCCGAGTCCCACAATGCCAACCTTTTTCCCGGGACCAACGTTCCAATGGCGCAACGGTGAATAAGTCGTAATCCCGGCGCAGAGCAGCGGTGCAACCGCAGCAAGATCGAGATTCTCAGGAACGTGATGGGCGAACCGCTCATCCACAACATAGTTGGTGGAATAGCCGCCCCGGGTGACACTTCCGTCGACGCGATCTGTGCTGTTGTAGGTCTCGGCCATTCCCTCCAGGCAGAAATGCTCCTCTCCGCTCTTGCAAGGGTTGCACTTCCGGCAGGAGTCCACCAGGACACCGATCGCCGCAATGCCGCCCACCTTGAATCGTGTCACGGCGCTGCCCGCTGCAACCACGCGGCCCACAATCTCATGACCGGGAACGATTGGATAACGCGAGCCACCCCACTCATTGCGTGCCTGGTGCAAGTCGGTGTGGCAGACGCCGCAATAAAGAATTTCTACGGTCATTTCGCTGGGCCCGGGCTCGCGGCGTTCAAAGTCAAATGGAGCAAGCCGCGAGTGCGCATTGTGTGCGGCATAACCTCTGCATGAGGGCATGAAGGAATTCCTCTCCGGAGAAAAGTCTACAACAAGAACGCGAGCAGGTTAGAAGTCAGGACGGGCGACACGCAATGGCAACGCGCGGAATATTTTGTAGATCGGAGATGAAATCAAGTTGCTGGAACCCGGAGGCTGAAAGCAATTCACTCACTGCCTCCGACTGCCCGTAACCGATTTCCAGTGCCACAAACCCGCCGCACACCAACACTCCAAACGCCGCGGGAATCAGCCTCCGATAAATGTCGAGGCCGTCGTTGCCGGCAAACAGCGCCAGCGCCGGCTCGTGGTCACGAACTTCAACGGAGAGGGACGCGCGATCGATCTCCGGAACATAGGGCGGATTCGAGGAAACAACCTCGAATTGCTGCCCCGCCACAGGCACCAGCAGGTCGCCCTCAAGAAAATCAATCTGCTGCAAAACTCCGTTCATTTCCGCATTCTGACGGGCAAGTTCGACCGCGGGTGACGAAATGTCGATTGCGGTAATAACAGCGCCCCTCAAGTGGCTAGCCAGGGCCACGGCAATTGCCCCAGTGCCAGTGCCCACGTCGACAATGCGGGGCGCTGCAAATCGGCCCGCCAGCTCAACAACCTTTTCGACAAGGTGCTCGGTCTCCGGGCGAGGAATCAGAACATCGGGCGTGACCCGAAAAGGAAGTCCGTAGAACTCGGCTTCGCAAACGATGTATTGCATCGGTTCGCCAAGGCAACGGCGTTTGAGCATTTCCGTATATCGAACGGCCCATGCAGCGGGAGTCTCTTCCCCTGCATGGGCCATCAGCCAGGCCTTGTCTTTGCCCAGAGTATGAATTAGCAGCGCCTCCGCATCCTGACTGGCTCGGTCAGGATGCGGACCGAGCGACAGGCGAGTTGCACCATCAACCACGAGGTTGCGCAGGATGGCCAAAGCTTACGCGGCCTGGGTGTTGTCAGCCTTCAACTGCTCGGCCTGGTAGTGGGTGATGAGTGCATCCACAATGGGCTGAAGCCGCCCTTCCATCACCAGGTCAAGCTGGTGCAGCGTGAGTCCGATGCGATGGTCGGTAAGCCGATTCTGCGGAAAGTTGTACGTGCGGATCTTTTCGCTGCGGTCGCCCGTACCCACCTGCTGCTTGCGAGCCTTCGCCAACTCCGCATTCTGGCGCTCCATCTCCATTTCGTACAGGCGAGAGCGCAGCACGCGCATCCCCTTGTCGCGATTCTTGATCTGCGATTTCTCATCCTGGCAACTCACCACTGTGTTGGTGGGAATGTGAGTAATGCGAACCGCCGAATACGTCGTGTTCACCGACTGGCCGCCGGGACCCGAACTGCAGAAGGTGTCGATGCGAATGTCCTTGGCTTCGATCTTGATATCCACGTCCTCCGCCTCGGGCAGTACGGCCACCGTAATCGCTGATGTATGGACCCTGCCCTGGGTCTCGGTAGCAGGAACGCGCTGCACTCGATGCACGCCGCTCTCCCACTTCATCTGCGAGTAGACTCGCTCGCCTTCAATAATCGCGATTACTTCCTTGTACCCGCCTACGCCTGACTCGGACGTAGAGAGAACCTCAATCTTCCATTTGTGCTGCTCAGCGAAGCGCTGGTACATGCGAAACACTTCGGCAGCAAACAGTGAGGCCTCATCGCCGCCGGTGCCTGCGCGGATTTCGAGAATGACGTTCTTTTCGTCGTTCGGATCCTTGGGCAACAACAGGACCTTGATCTCTTCTTCAAGAATCGGTTCACGCGGAGCGAGGGCCGCAATCTCTTCCTCCGCCATCGCGCGCATCTCCGGATCTGTTTCCGTTAGCATGGCGCGCGCTTCGGCCAGCCCCTGGCGAACTTCCTTGAGCTCGCGAAACTTCATCACCGGACCTTCAAGCTCACGCAGAGCTCTGCCCGCCCTCTGATACTTTTCGTGGTCGGTAATGATCTCGGGCATCCCGAGTTGCGCAGAGAGCTCCTCGTAGCGCTGCTCCATCTGTTCCAAACGATCGATCATGGGAAACCTCATCGGCCCGGCAACGGGCGCCTTCGTACTTTCTCTCGGGTATTCGGGAAATGGGCAGAGAACACGTGTATGCGGCGGGCGCCGCTAGAGAAGGGCCGAAATGGGGTCGTGAATCGCCATACATCTGCTTCCATGTTACCGCGAATTCTGAGAAAGAACGACCAGGGGAACCCAGCTTGAAACGGCACTCACTCGCCGTCCCTTGACATAAAGGATGCTTGAAGCACGCTCCTAGTTGAACAAATCTTTCATCTTGTCCAGCAATCCTGGTGATGCCGGTTTGTTGTCCACCGTAAGCGACTCGGCCAGCTTGTTCACCAGCTCTCGCTGCGGGCGGCTGAGCTTTCTGGGAATCTGCACCAGCACCTTCACGATCAGGTCACCGTGGCCCTTTTCATTCAGATAAGGGATGCCGCGCCCGCGAACGCGCAACTCCCTGCCGCTTTGCGTGCCTTCGGGAATCTTCAGGTTCACGGGCCCGTCGATGCCCGGTATTTCGAACTCGGCTCCCAATGCTGCCTGCGGAAAGCTGATGGGAATCACGCAGTGCAGGTCGTAGCCGTTCCGCTCGAAAAAGTCGTGCGGACGAATCCCAAGCACCACGTACAGATCGCCCCTGGGAGCGCCCGAGCGCCCGGCGTCGCCTTCGCCCGCGTAGCGAATGCGTGTTCCTTCCTCCACCCCTGGCGGCACTTTGACCGTGAGTTTAAGCTCGTTTGTGATGCGTGTCTCGCCACGGCAGGCATGGCAGGGATCGCCAATCACCTGACCTGAACCGCCGCACGCTCCGCAGGTGCGAGCCACTGAGAAGAATCCCTGCTGGTAGCGAATCTGTCCGCGCCCCTGGCATTGGCCGCAGGCGTTTGGACCGCGGCCCGACGCGCTGCCTCGGCCATTGCACGTTGCGCATGTCTCTAGCCGCCGAATCTTTACCTCGGTCTCGATCCCGAAAAATGCGTCCTCAAAATCAATGGTGAGGTCAAAGCGCAGGTCGTCGCCACGCCTTTGCCGCGATCCACGCTGCGTGCCACCTACGCTGAACATCTCCCCGAACAGATCGCCGAAGATGTCGCCAATGTCCACGGAGCCCGTAAACGGCCCAGATCCAAACCCGGAACCCTGTCCGCCCAGCCCTGCATGCCCATAACGGTCGTAGACTGCCCGTTTGTCGGCGTCGCTCAGCACCTGATATGCTTCGCTCGCCGTCTTGAACTTCTCCTCGGCTGCGTGATCGCCAGGGTTGCGGTCAGGATGGTATTTGAGCGCCTGCTTGCGATAAGCGCTCTTCAATTCCTGGTCGCTGGCTTCGCGAGAAACACCGAGAACTTCGTAATAGTCTGCTTTACTCACTCGTGTATTAGCACCCATTCGTCTTGGATCTCACTCGCTGACCTGTTTCGTGTTGTGGGCTACGCGCACCAGCGCCGGCCGCAAAAGCCGCTCCCGCAGCCGGTAACCGCGGCGAATCTCCTCGGCAACGTGCTGGTCAGGCAGATCGTCGCGATCCACGCTGCCAAGTGCCTCATGCAATCGCGGATCGAAGGCCTCGCCAACCGTGGCAACCGGAGTCACCTGCATCTGCCGCAGAATCTCCTCCATCTGCTTCACAATTAGCTCCACCCCGTGCCGCAACTGGGCCGCCGAACCGTCGGATTTCAGCGCCAACTCAAAGTTGTCCACCACCGGCAGAAACTGCTCCACAACGCTGCCCGTCGCATAGTCGCGAAACTCCGTCCGCTCGCGCTCTGCTCGCTTGCGGGCATTTTCAAACTCAGCCTGCAAACGCGCCAGTCGGTCCAGCAACTGGTCCCGCTCCGTCTTCAGCTGGTCGTATTCCGCGCGGCTCACTGTCGCATCGCCAGCGGTCGGCGCGGCAGTCCCCCCTGCGTCAGCGACGGTGTCGTTCCCTGCTACTTCGGCAACCTCGGCGTCCCGGCTCTCCGCCGGTTCCACCAACGTCAACTCTGTTTCATGTTCTGGCATAACTCTGCGTGTTCTCCGAAACATCAATCCTGCCTGATTCCATGATAATTTGTGCGCCGGTCGCCGCTCTGTCTGCGGGTCGCGAAGGCTGTTTGAGATCGTCGGCTAAGCCCGGTCCGGTCGTGGGAACCAGCCTAATGGAATTCCTGCTCTGCCGGTACTTCTAGAATGCGCTCGGAGAGCTTCGCAATGTATCGCACTGCCTGAATCATCTCCTGATATTGAATGCGCGTCGGTGCAATTACGGCGACAGTTCCCAGATTGGCACCACCCAGCCGTGCAGAAGCCCCAATCAGCACCAGGTCCTGCATCGCCGGCGAAGCCTCGTCGAGACCCACCACCACGCGCACCTCCTGCTGACGGCCATCCACATACGCGGTCAACAACTCCACCAGCCGCTGCTTGGCTTCCAAAGCCAACAGCATCTGCCGCAGCCGTTCCCTGTCCAGTTCGGCGGTAATCAAATTCGCCATTCCGTCCACAAAAATGGCCGGTCCTGCCTCGCCTCCAGCCAGTGCCCCCTTGCGGCAGAGTTCTTCCACAGACGACAGCATCTGGTTGTACGCCTGCCGCTCCACATCCACCCGTCGCCCGATCTCTGACCGTGCCCGATCGATCGGCCATCCACGGAAGTTCTCGTTCATGTAGCGAGCAGCAGTCTCCAGCTCCGTGTGCGAAAGCTCCCGGTCCAGGGTCAGCACGCGGTCCAGCACCGCGCCTGCCTGTGTAACAACCACCGCAAGCACACGCCCCGTCGACAGACGCGAGAAATGAATGTGTTCCAACACCTGCCCCGCTGTGGAGCTGGCCAGCGCCACGCCCAGGCCGCTCGAGATCAGCGCCAGCACATGCGAGGTGCGCTCCAAGTAATCATGCGAGCTGGTAACGCCTGTAAATCCTTCCTCAATCTGCCCTCGCCGCGCCTCACTTAACGGCTGAGCACCAATGCCACTTTGAGGCAGCGAGCCGCCCGCCTGGGCGCCGCCACTCACACGACCCAATTGGGAATCAGGCCGGGTAATCTGTTCCACGTAGTATCGAAACGCCGCCGCAGTCGGAACTCGTCCTGCCGACGTATGCGGCTGCTCCAGCAGTCCTGCCTCACCCAGCGTAGCCATCACGTTCCGGATAGTGGCCGAACTCAATCCCTCGCGGTCGGCAAAGCTGAGGGCCACCGCCTGCGAAGCCACAGGCTCCCCAGTTGCGATGTACTGCTCGATGATCGCCGTAAGCACCAGCCGCTCTCGCGGGCTGACACGCGCATCCGACATCTTCCCTGCTCTCCATCCCGCTAGCCCAGAACTAATCCGCTTTCAATGTTGCGGGCAACCCCGAAATCGGCAGACTAAGCTCTTGTCCATCAAGCATTTGCGCTTGAAAAAGAATATAGCTGTCCTTCTTAATTCTAGGGTTCACTTGAATGACTGTCAAGGAGACCCGCCGGGCTCCCCGTTACTTTCAGAGTTCAGTTTTTGGGCGCTGGGGTCGCTCCTCCGCCTTTGCCGGAATCGGATGGCTTCCCATCAGTGCTCTCGTCAAATCCAGTCAGCACCCGCGCTTCCCCGCGGAACATGTGATAGTCCCCAAACGAGACATCGTCCAGCATCGTCTCAAACGGCCCGTACACCCTGAAGCTCTCGCCCCATTCATGCACCTGCACACTTCTCCGTCCCCGCCAAAGAGAAACGCTGCGTGCTGGACAGATGTAGGTATTCCCGCCGATCGTCTCCGGTCCATACTGCACCATGATGTTCGACAGCATAAGCGGCATCATGGGCTCTAGGTCCGCCTCGACAGTCAGCCTCAGGATGGCTCCGCTGTCTGTGTCGATCATCAGTTCCCCATGGTACCCGGGCTTTAGCTTGAAAATGGTCGTTCCATCGCCTTCCGTCAGGCAACAGTAGGTGAGCTCGTAGTGTGATTTCTCCTTCGGAACAACGTATCGAAACACCGCTCGCACCCCGCCTGCGCCTTGCTCCCACCGGCTCCATCTCAAATCACCGCCGTGGGACACATCCAGAATCACGGTGCTGAGAATCGGCCCGAACGTGCCCCTGGTTTCCATGCTGCGTTCCTTCTTTGCCTTCTTCCCCTTTACCGCCTCGGCATCCACCACGTCGAACCCATCGCGATAGAGCACCGTTGCGGTCGAGATTGCTTTGTCATGCACCATTTGATCGCCTGTCGTGGTCTTCCAAACCACGCTATCTTTCTGCGAAGTCTCCCGGTAGCGGACAGTGCTTCGCGTCGCAAAAAAGTTTGGCAGCTTGGGAATCGTGTTGCTCAAGTAGTCAATTGTCTTTGCGAGCATCTCCCGTTGCGCGGCCATGGTCGGCATCGCAGTGTCGATGACCTTCGCCTCGGGAGGATTCAGGAAGGTCGAAGCATCGGCCAATGCTACAAGCGCGGCGCTGGCCTTGGTGCCCCGCAGTCGAGCCTTCAAATCAGCGAGTTGCGTGCTGCTGATCCGCTCAGTCAACTCCAGGCCGGAAAGTTCGTCAGCCATCGCCGAGTCCGACCGTTCACGCACTGCCGCCAGTCGTTGCTCCAACTGATCCACCGTTACTCGCTCGGTTGTACGCGTCTGTTGATCGTAATACGACGGTTGATCGTAGTACCCGTTGTTCGTTCGGGCTTCCAGCCCCGGCTTGCTCACCTGCACCTTCAAATCGTGATACTCATCAACCTGATCCGTGCGCGGCGGGTCGAACGAGAGCGTGTAAAAGGCGTTCGCCTGCTCCACGAGGCCTTTGATCTGGGCCGCCATATCGGCCTCCGGTTCCACAACGCGACCACCACTTTGTGTCGCAAGTACCTCTAAAGCCATACTCTGGATCAGATAATCGGTATTCACTCGCCGCGCCGGCCTGGTTCCTTGCATGAAAAATTGGTAGGGAAATCCGCGAACTGGGTACGGCCAGCAGGTGACACTGGATAGGGAGATCCGAGCCTCACGCAGTCGGGTTGAAAACTCCGTGACCCAATCGAACGAATCGATGTCACTCCCTTGCAACACCGGCCAGCCACCGCTCAACCAGACCATCAGCTTTCTGCCCGGCCTTCGCCGTTCTTCCAGAGTCATCGCACCCAGAGCTGCCAGCGACGTTTCGTTTCGATAAAAAGAAGACACCGCTCGGGACAACTGTGTGGCGTCAACATACTGATCTGGGGAGTGAGCCCAGACTTCGCGCAACTGGATCTTGTGAACCATCTCCTCAGCCAATGCATTGCCATCGGTCGAAGGTCCTTGCGTAACCGATAAGATCCCCGCAGAAAGACGATAAATCAAAACTGGTTGGGACAGATGACCGCCATTAAGTCGCAGAAACCTCCCGATCTCCTCTTCAACCCGAGACACCTGCTGACCCGGCAGGTTCACTCCATCGATCACCAGAATCAATTCAACAGGCGGGTCCGGCTTGGCCGTTGCTCCATCGAACGCATGAAACTTGACGACCTTCTCCGGCAGTCCGTTGTCCAGCAACGTGAAGTCTTCGGGCCTGAGCCCTGTCACTGGCTTTCCCGACGAATCAGTCACCACAACGTCAAGTTTCAGCATCCCCTCGGTAGCATCGAAAGTGCTCGTTCGTTGCTGACCAAGTCCTGGAAGCAGTTGCTTGAGCATGTCTCCCTGAAGCGCTTCTCCTCCTGGCGTCGCCTGTCCCTTGGGAGCGCCGGACTGCGCGCACACCAAACCCGTAAAACAAATCATCAGTACTGGCGAGAAGATCCTTAACCCTGGCTGGCGCATTGCCCTTCTTCTTGATCCGCGTCCGTGAAGTGAAGGAGCGCAATCGTTGCTGTTCCTGTGACCCTCAGATTCTAATCCCAGTTAGGGCCGATTGATTGTGCAGGCTCACGCCAGATCCGGATCGACAGCCGTTCTCGGCCTACGGTTGGTTGTAATAGCCCGTGATGGTCCACCCTATGAGCTCGGGTTTGCCGACTTCGACCTTCAGTTCGTGGTACTCATTCGGCTTCTCTGCCCGCGGAGGATCGAATGTCAGCGTATAGAATGCACTCGCGTCCCGCACACAGCTTTCAATCTGTCCCGCAAGGTCATTATCCGGGCCGAACACGCGACCACCACTCTGAGTTGCAACCACGCGCAAGCCGAGATTGCCAGGACTCGTTCTATCGGCAGTTTTCACCCCTTTAAGGAAGTCCCTGTAACGATACGAACTCGCGTCGGGCTCTCCCAACGAAATGCTGTAGACGGAGGTGCGAGCGTCGCGCAGTTTATTAGAAAGCTCGACAATCCAATCGAAAAACTGTTGTTGGCCCTTGGATGTGGCTTGAATGCTTACAGACTCCAGGCTTGGCCAGCCAGGTCCGACCCAGATGAGCAATTTCCTGTAAGGCCGCCTGGTTTCACTCTTCGCCACAATGGTGAGCGCCTGAACCGAGGTCTGAAAGCGCTCGACTGCGCCCCATGCCGCTCCCGATTCGCCAATCGTGCGCAGGTTGCCGCTGGCATGCTCCAGTTGTGCCGCCAGCGCGTTGCCGTCAGTGGACGGCTGAAGCAGGACCTTTACACCTTCATTGGTGAACAGGAAGACCGACACGGGTTGGGCGAGATGTCCGCCTTCCTCGCGCAAGAACTTCTCGATCTCTTCCCGCGCGCGGTCTACGTACGTGACCTTCATGTTGACTGAATCGATGAGCAGAATGACCTCTGCCGGTGGAGCCCCCTGGCGGACAGTTCCGTTCGTTGCGCGAAAAGAAATGATCTTGGTTGGTTGCCCGTTATCCAGCAGCGTAAAGTCACTGAGCTCCAGCCCGGATACCGGCTTGCCCGCATGATCCGGCACCACGACATCCATCTTGATGCGGCCCTCTGCAGGGACCGGCGTGGGTGCAGCCTGGGCCACCGCTCCCGCCGCTGCGCCTGCCTGCTGCGCTCGAGGCAAAGCTGGCAAACACAAAATGAGAATGAGACAGATTGAGCCGACCTTGCTCATGAGAATTACCTCATTCAAACCCAGGGGAAATACTCGATTTGAAGTCTACCCCATCCCCGATCAACTCCTGACAAGTCATAATATGAACAGCCTTTAAAGCAAATTGATACCATGGCCCGGTGAGCCTGGTCACCCGGTCGCCGTTGACAGGTCGCAAGCGCCTATGACTATCTCAGAGCGAGACTGAACCTGACTAAGAGGAGCGTCGAATCATGACACGTCGTTTGCCAGGGAGAGGGCGGCATCTTGGCCCGTCAGTTTGTTGTCTCGCGATTCTGCTTGCATGCTGCGCCTTCCTGCAGGCATGTCCCGCACTTGCGCAGGACACTCCACCCTCGACCCCAACGACCGACACTCCGACAACCATTCCAGCTGCCACGCCAGTCGACTCAAAGTGGCTCCAAGGCCTGGCCGATTGGCGTGCAGCGCGGGAGCGGCTGGTCGACGCCCCGGATGGCTGGCTGTCCCTCATCGACATGGAATGGCTCAAACCCGGCACAAACTCCTTCGGAGCGGCCGCGGACAATCAGATTCAAGTCCACGACAAGGTTCCCGATCACATTGGCGCCATCACAATCAGCGGCACTGCCCCGAACGCGATGACCGTCCAACTGTATGCGCCCACAGGAGGGTTTCCTCCCGACCTGAGGATCGACGACAAACCCGCAGTCGAGGGCCATCTCGCAGTAGACAGCGATTCACCCCCAGTGATCACCTGGCACGGCCTGACCGTGGTGGTTCTTGCACGAGGCGGCCGCTATTTGGTCAGTGTCAAAGACGCGGACTCGCCCCTGCGCACCGGCTTCCACGGTCTCAATTGGTACGCACCCGACCCCAAATTTCGCGTCATCGCAACCTGGACTCCCTACAGCCCGCCGCGCATGGTCAAGATTCCCACCGTCCTCGGCAACACCCTTGACTTTCCATCCCCGGGCTTCGTCGAGTTCGTCCTTGACGACCAACCCATGAATCTCGAGCCGGTAACGGAGCCTGGTGCGAACGGCACGCTGTTCTTCATCCTCACCGACGTGACCAGCCAGATCACCACCTATAAGACCGCACGGTATCTGCATACCGGCCTCCCGGATCACGGGTTGGACCAACCCGGCATGTTGACACTCGACTTCAATAAGCTCGAAAACCCACCTTGCGCCTACACAACCTACGCCAGTTGCCCCTTGCCGCCGGATCAGAACCAGATGCCCGTGGCCATTGAAGCTGGTGAGCGACTCTACACGCCTCGTTGAAACTTGCCGACCACCGACCCAATGCGGCAGTCTTAGAAGTCTCCAGGTAATGTTTGTCGATTTACAAACCGCGGCGATTCCTCACATGGAGCCGCCCACCGCAAGGAAAACTGTCATGCTTCAAACAATTGAAGACGTTCGTATCCTATGGACCAAAGTCGTTCTTCCTCCTGTCTTTCTTGAGGAAGAATACCCAGTCTCTGAAGCCGCCACGGCCACCATTTTTAACGCCCGCGCTGAGATCACCCAAATCCTCAATCGTCGCGATCCGCGCCTCCTGGTTCTCGTCGGCCCGTGCTCCATTCACGACACCAAGGCCGCCCGCGAGTATGCCGCTCTGCTCAAGACCGCCATCGCCGAATTCTCCGACGACCTCCGCATTGTCATGCGCGTCTACTTTGAGAAGCCCCGGACTACTATTGGATGGAAGGGCCTGATCAACGATCCCTTCCTCGACCAATCCTTCAAGATCAACGACGGCCTCCGCCAAGCCCGCCGCCTGCTCCTTGACCTCGCCGAAATGGGCGTGCCCACTGGAACCGAGTTCCTCGACATGATCTCTCCGCAGTACATCGCCGGCTTGGTCAGTTGGGGAGCCATCGGCGCGCGCACCACTGAGAGCCAGGTTCACCGCCAACTCGTCTCCGGCGTGTCCTGCCCAGTCGGCTTCAAAAACGCCACCTCTGGTGACGTGCAGGTCGCCATTGACGCGATCCAGTCCGCCGCAAACTCCCACACGTTCCTAGGTCACACCAAGCATGGGCAATCCGCCATCTTCGTCACCGCCGGGAATCCCGATTGCCATATCATCCTGCGCGGCGGACGCAATATGGTCAACTACACCGCCGAGAGCGTCGCCCAAACCGTCGAGCAAATGCAGAAGGCTGCCATCCAGCCCAACATCATGATCGATTTCAGCCACGCCAACAGCAGTAAGGACTACCGCCGGCAGGCCTCCGTCTGCCACGACGTAGCCGGCCAGATTAGAAAGGGAAACCCACACATCATCGGCGTCATGATCGAGAGCAACCTGGTTGCCGGCGCGCAGAAGCTCACACCAGGCCAGCCCCTCGTATACGGCCAGAGCATCACCGATGCCTGCATCGACTGGCCTGAAACCCACACCCTGCTGGCCGAACTTGCTGGCGCCGTTCGCACGCGCCGCAGCTAAAGCGAAACCAGGGATGGAGTGTCTCAAAGAAGCTGCATTCAAGTTGACGCGACCCCCAGGGAGCGGCTACCCCGCATGAAATTCAAAAGGATACAGCAACCCTGGTTTCGCTCAAGCAAGCTTTCGAATTGAGCCTGAAACGTCAACGCCCCCGAGTCGCTTGGCCCGGGGGCGTTGACCTCAAATTGCAGACACTTATTGCACCGTAAGACTCACCGTGATCGAATGCGACAGGTTGCCGGACGTCGCAATAATGGTCAGTGTAGAAGTCTGCGGAGTCAGAATGACACCACCGCAGCCCGTCAATCCCACCGCGAGGGCTGCGCTCATCAGAGCCAGGACCACCATTTTGCTCCAGCGACAAGCCGTCTTGCGCATCAGCGCTGCAAATGGCAGCAGGAACATCCCAAGCGCGACAGGCAACGTGCCGCTTCCAAAGGGTCCACGCGCCGGTCGACTTCCCAATTGGTCCGGCGACTCCATTTGCAGCGTCACAGACGTCGTCCCGGAGTTTGCCGTAACCGTGCCCGGAGTAAACACCGGAGTCACTCCTAACGGAGTTCCAGTCACGCTCATGATTACTGCCCCAGGTAGCGTTGCACCGCCGACCGGCGTAATCAAGAGCGGATAAGTCGTCACCGGGCCAGCGGTGACGCTCCCGCCCGATTCAGCAAGTTTGAAGTCCTGAATAGTCTCTGAAATCATTCCGCTGGTGGCCGGTCCATAGCTGCTGTCACCGGAATACACAGCGGTAATCGAGTGCGCTCCCGCGATCAGCGCCGATGTCGTGCAAGTCGCCATCCCCGCGCTCACCGTACCTGATCCAATCTGAGTCGTCCCGTCGTAAAACGTCACCGTACCCGTCGGCAAAACCGAGAGAGCGGAAATCGCAGCCGTAAACGTGATTGGGTTTGACAGGAAGCCCGGGTTAGGCGATGAGGTCACCGTCAAACCCGGCGTCGCCGGAATCACGTTGAGCGTAACGCTTGCCGTCGAAGTCGTGTAATCCGTTGTGTCCGTCGGGGTAAATAGAACCTTGAGAGTTTGCGATCCCACGGCCAGCACCGTACCAGCTGCAGGAGAATAGCTGAAGCTCCCGGCCACTGGCGAAGTCGCATTCAGTTGCGTCCCGGTCAGCGCGGTTCCATAAACGATTGGCGCCGGTGTCGGCCAGGTGATCGCAGGCGGCTGCTGAAATACGACCGTATCGGACGCCGTTACATTATTTGAGAAATTTGCGCTTGAGACTGTCACACCGATCGAACCCGTGTAGCTTGTCAGGCCTCCCGCCGGATATGGAGGGACATTCACAGTAAGGACCACAGAATCGCTCCCGCTTGCCGGTATGCCATTGGACCGAATGCAGCTCAAGGTACTCAAAGTACAGATCCAGCCACCGGTCGGATCTGTCAGTGCGGTAGCCGTCAGCCCCGCTGGCAAAGTCAGAGTCAAAAGCGGAGTGCTGTCGATTGGCGTTGTCGTGCTGGTATTTGTCACATTCACCGTCACCATATCGCCGTTCTCGCCTTGATCCACGACCATCGGGCTCGGGTTAAACGTGATGGAGAGTGTGGGCACAATCACGGGCGTCACAAACGACGACAGATCGTAGAGCGCATACTCCAGCATTTCCTCCTGTGGAGTCATCTTGCCTACACCGGAACACTCAACGGGGAAGAGTTCACCCGGCAGAACCGAAATATTATACACGTGGTACTCGTTGAACAACACTCGCCCGCATTGGTTCGCCGCGGGCGCTCCTACCGGCGTGTTGAAGGTCAATTGCATGATGTCGTTATTGGAGTTGAGCGTTGCCCAGGGCTGCGTCGGCGGGATGATGGCAGTGAGGTCGTTTCTCGTATTGGTGAGATTCACCTGTCCATAGGCAGTCGATGCGCCGGAATTCAGCAGCCACTGGGCGAGTGTCGCGCCGTCGTTGAAGCCAGTATTGATCGTGGCCGGCCCGTCGATGGGATTGGGGCCTGAACCCCAATTCGCGACCGGTGGGAAATCCGAATCGTACGGGACGCCGGGGTTCAGCCACGCAAAGCTGTAGTGAGTTGCAAAGATGCGGCCGCCGGCATTCGCATAATTCAACAGATTGGCCGCGGCGGCCGGGTTTGCTTGACCACTTGGAGTCCCTTGACATGGAAACATCACTACGTCGTAGCTGTTGAGAAGTGACGAATTCGTCGCCGTCCCCATCAGCGTGTTTTCGGTCGGAGTCGACGCATTGATTTCTACGCCGGAGGATGCGCTGCCGGTGTAAAGATGGATGCGCCCTCCGGTCGTGCCGTTGTCGTCGGTAAATTCTGTATCGGCAATGCCCATATCGCGCAATACACACTCCAGGCCATCCACAGAGCCCGTCGCAATGGCAATCAAAGGAATATCGCCCTGCGTGTGGTCTGAGGGCATATGCAACGCAAGCCCAGTCAGGGGAATGGTGGCAACCGTCTCAGTGAATTGCCGCCGCCACTTGCCCGCCTGGATCACCAATGTGTAGGTCGCGTTTACGGGCACATTGGTCAGCGTGAAAGTGCCGTCTACGGCGGTGTTGGTGTAACTGACAACGCCGTTGCCGCCAGGAGACGAGCTTGAGGAAGTAAGACACTGCACCCCAGGCGTAAGTGGCGCCACTGTCCCGGTTGTCACGTACACCAGTACGCCCGGCAGAGGGAGTGAGTTTACATTCGTTCGCGGATCGTAGACCGTGCCGCTGATGGTGGTGGTTTGCGCGCGCGCCTGCAGGCCCAGAACCGGCAGCACAAATAGCAGCGCCGAGATCCCGATCCTGACCAGCCCGTAAGCCCTGCAAATCGAGTAAGAAATAAAGCGGGTAGAACAGCTTGATGCGGTCATGGCGGAGGTACCCCTCTTCAACACATGCCGATCTCCATCATCGTGGGGCCTATGCCCCGCAAGGGCGCATTGTGCCGGCTCCTATTCCTGCCGGCTTCGCTCGGGGCTTGTAGGCAGTCAATCGGACTCCTCAGCCGCGAATGCGCCTCTCGTCGACAAATGGACCTACATGTGTCCTTAAGAGTCTTTTAGAAACCCAGCACAATAATACACATCTATCAAGAATCACGAATGTGTTCCAGCACACTGGACACCAGCGCTGTAGTCTCCTGGATTGTGAAGGAGAGACCCGGCAGCTTTCCTGCAGCTTTGCGGTCCCCTCCTCCATTTCGTCTTTGTGCCTCAATGTGACTTTCGGCATTGAGTGTTCTCTAATCCCTGGCCGATAGATGCCATAGCTGCGGGAGAGACATTTCCAACAGGTCCAGGAAGTAAAGGCCAGGTATGGAGACAACAATTCTGAATTCCGCACGAGACCCGGTGTTGTCAGCAATCCCCTTTGTTTTCATGTTGTTCCTCTGCGTCTTCCGGCTTGATGAGACGTTTGCAAGGCCCCAAAGAGCGAACGGCCACCGTCAAACTGGGTGCGGGACAGACTAGAACGGTGAACCTTGCCTGCGCGATCCAGACGGCAGGGTTGTGGTGTTCCGGCAGGCTCGCAAGCCTAACGCAGGCAAAAGTGCTAAGTAGATACGAATTTCCACAGAGAGCTTTAGATCCAGGAGCTTGAGGAACCAGCCGGGTTCCGCACTGCCATGAACACTGTAGAGGCCAATCTGTCCATCCCGGCGACAGATTCTGTCTCGATTTTACCCTCGCATCTCATTGAATTGTAATAGGTTGATGGCTCAGTAACCGCGGCGGTTCCAGCCTCTCCCCCACGCTCAAAAACCTGTAAAAAACAGTTGACCCGGAGCCGATCTCGGTATACATTCATGAGTGCCATCCATAAAAGGGCAGATTGAACTGTGCGATTTCTCGCGCCCCATCTGTCATTTCCCGCATCATATTGAGCTGAGGCTCATCCGTTGATGCCCCGGTGTGTTTAACGTTTACCGGAATGGGAATGCAGGGCGCATGGATTCCCGAAGCGGCAATGTGGTTCCCTGATACGGCATGATGCTGTTCGACGGCGTGCGATTGTGTGTCAATATTTTTGAACTTGATGCACATTTCGAGCGTCTAAGGTTTGAGAACTGAATTCTTGGGGCGGCCCCGGTTCGTATTGCCTCCCCGTTCTGCACCGGCGGCGTACGTAGTTCCGACCGGGCAGCAATTGAAGAAGGAGAAAATGGAATGCGTTCCGATTTAGTTTTTGGGGCACTTTCTCATGTGTCCAATCGCTACCAGCTCTGTCAACTGGCTAGCAAGGCTACCCGCAAGCTGCACAAGCCGAATACACGGCTGCAGGACACCACGAATGAGGTCTTGGACCGCTTTCACACAGCAAATCCCGGTACCGTGTCGCCCGTAGTGGCAGCCGCGGCCCAGCCGGTCGAGCGGCGTCGCGCCGCCTAACGGCCTTTTCCAAAGGGTATAGTTGATTCAGGCAACGATTCCAAGGCGGCCTTCTGGCAAAGAAGGCTGCTCACCTCCGGGGTTTCGATCTTTTCCCGCATTCCTGGGAGAGGCTTCAACTTCGGCTCGCGCTCACAGCTTTTTTGAACCCCCTTCCGGCATCCCCCTGGAGCAATTCCCCTTCGAGTACCCCTTCACAAACATCCCTCCATATTGCAGGTAAACATGACCATCGCTGAACTAAAAGAGAAGAACATCACCGAATTGAGCCGTATTGCGCGCACCTTGGAAATCCCCGGGGCCAGCGGCCTTCGCAAACAGGATCTGATCTTCAAGATCCTCCAGGCACAAAGCGAAAAGGAAGGCCACATCTTCGCCGAAGGCGTGCTCGAGATTCTGCCCGACGGCTACGGATTTCTGCGCTCGCCGGATTACAACTATCTCCCCGGCCCCGACGACATCTACGTATCACCGTCGCAGATCCGCAAGTTCGATCTCAAGACCGGCGACTCTATCAGCGGCAACGTGCGTCCGCCGCACGAAGGCGAGAAGTACTTTGCCCTGGTCAAGATCGAGGCCATCAATTTCGAATCGCCTGAAGAGACCCGCAACAAGATTCTCTTTGACAATCTGACTCCGCTCTATCCGCAGGAACGCATCAAGATGGAGACAGTCCGCGAGGGTATCAGCGGCCGTGTCATGGACCTGCTGACCCCAGTAGGCAAGGGACAGCGCGGATTGATCGTCGCTCCTCCCCGCACCGGCAAGACCATGCTGTTGCAGTCCATCGCCAACTCGGTCTCGACCAACCATCCAGAAGTGGTCCTCATCGTCCTGCTCATCGACGAGCGCCCCGAAGAAGTCACGGATATGCAGCGCTCGGTGAAAGGCGAAGTCATCAGCTCCACCTTTGACGAGCCGGCGGCCCGCCACGTGCAAGTGGCTGAAATGGTCATCGAAAAGGCCAAGCGCCTTGTCGAGCACAAGCGCGATGTCGTCATCCTGCTGGATTCCATCACCCGCCTCGCCCGCGCCTACAACACCATCGTTCCACCATCGGGAAAGGTGCTCTCTGGCGGCGTCGATTCAAATGCACTGCAACGCCCCAAGCGCTTCTTTGGCGCGGCCCGCAACATTGAAGAAGGTGGCTCCCTCACCATCATCGCCACGGCACTCGTCGATACCGGTTCACGCATGGATGAAGTCATCTTCGAAGAGTTCAAGGGCACCGGCAACATGGAAATCATTCTTGACCGCAAACTCGTGGACAAGCGGGTCTTCCCGGCCATCGACATCCAGCGCTCCGGAACCCGCAAGGAAGAGCTGCTCATCCCCAAGGACGATCTCTCGCGCATCTGGATTCTGCGCAAAGTACTCAATCCGTTGTCGCCGGTTGAAGCGATGGAGTTGCTTGTCAGTCGCCTCGAAAAAGTCCGCAACAACGCCGAGTTCCTGGCCAACATGAACCAGCTGTAGGGCGAATGCGCAGCTTTGTCCTCTGCGCCCGGACTGCGCAGAGGGTGAGTCGAAGCCAGCGCCTTTCAGGATTTGTCACTCGCTGCTAAAATAATGAAGTCGTGGGGCTGTAGCTCAGCTGGGAGAGCGCCTCGTTCGCAACGAGGAGGCCAGCGGTTCGATCCCGCTCAGCTCCACCAAATCATCTGCACCTTGAACCAGCGATCCTCGACGAAGGAGAGCGGTTGCCCGAGTCCATCTCCAAGCGCCAGCCTCATATTGAAGCTCCCGAGGAACCACTCCGCCCTCTCTGTGTCGATCTGGATGGGACGCTGGTCAAGTCCGACACGCTCGTAGATACCCTTCTGGCTCTTTTGCGCACCCATCCGACACTGGTCTTCAAACTGCCGGGCCGGCTCCTTCACGGCAAGGCCGCCTTCAAAGCCTTCGTCACGGAATCCATCACTCTCGATGTTGTCAATCTTCCCTACAACCGCAAGCTGCTGAAGTTTCTCCAACGCGAGCGTGGACAAGGGCGGAAAGTCTATCTGGCTACAGGTGCGAACGTGCAACTGGCTCGCCGTGTGGCCGCGCACTTGGGCATCTTCGCCGGGGTACTCGGCTCAGACGGCGCGACTAACCTGACGGGTAACATGAAGCTCGAAAGCCTCCGCCAGCACCTGGACTCCAAATCGTTTGACTACATCGGCAATGACACACCCGATCTGCCGCTCTTGGCCAACGCCAACCAGGCAATCGTGGCCAATCCCACTCTGGGCCTGCGCTTACGGCTCAAAACCCGTAAGATCAAGCCGACTCAGGAATTCATTGAGGGCAAGCCGTTCCTGCACTCGCTCGTGCAGGCTGTTCGGCTTCATCAATGGGCAAAGAATCTGCTCATTTTTGTCCCGCTTTTCCTTTCACACGCACTCAGCACAGGCAAGCTGCTCACAGCACTTGCGGCCTTCAGCTGTTTCTCGCTCACCGCTTCGGCGGCGTACATTGTCAACGATCTCCTCGACCTTGAGGCCGACCGCCGTCATCCCCGCAAGCGCCTACGTCCCTTTGCATCAGGGGATCTGTCAGCCTTCGTCGGGGCGTGCATTGTAACGGTCTTCTTGATGGTGGGACTGCTTGGCGGTCGCCTGCTTCCCGGCGGTTTCTACGCATGGCTGCTGCTTTACCTTGTCACAACGCTCGCATACTCCTGGTATCTCAAACGTATTCCGCTGGTGGATGTGCTTGCCCTCTCCGGGCTTTATATTCTGCGCCTCCTGGCTGGCGGTGCGGCCACATTGACACCCATCTCCCACTGGCTGGCCGGGTTCTCGATGTTTCTCTTTCTGTCTCTCGCCATCGTCAAGCGATTTGCCGAATTGGAGAACCTGCGCGCCAGTAATTCGACGCCCAGGAACGGCCGCGGATACTTGTTGGCGGACATGGAGCAGTTGCGGAGCTTTGGCACTGCCAGCGCCTATGCTGCCGTGGTGGTTTTCGCCATTTACATCAGTGGATTCGACGTGACAAAGCTCTATCGCCAACCGCGCCTGCTCTGGCTGATTGTGCCGCTGATGATTCTCTGGCTCAACCGGGTGTGGCTGCTGGCATCCCGCGGTGAACTCGATGAAGACCCGGTCGCATTTGCCCTCACCGATCGAATGAGCCAAATCATTGGGGTAGCCGTCGTTGCGATCGCCTGGCTTGCCCTCTAAGAATTGATATCACCTGCATCAATATGCTATCATTGATATCATTTGAGAGAGGAGCAACAAGCTCATGCCCGCCGTAACGATTCGCAACCTGCCTGAAGAGACCCATCGTGCGCTCAAGCTGCGCGCAGCTCACAACGGGCGAAGCACTGAAGCTGAGATTCGGGTGATTCTGGAAGGAGCAGTTGCTCAAAAGCCGAGCCTCAAAATCGGATCGGAGCTTGCCGCTTTTGGCCGCCGCTATGGCGGCATAGAACTCAACTACAAGCGCGATCAGAGCTCCATCGAACCGGCAGAATTCGAATGATCAGGCCTCAACAATTCTGGTCCCAACAGTTCCGGCCATGATCATTCTCGACACAAACGTGATCTCGGAACCGTTGAAGCTTCGCGCCGATCCGGTCGTCATTCGATGGCTCGACGCACAGGATCCCGACACACTTTACCTCACCGCCGTGAACCTGGCGGAAGTGTTGATCGGCATCGCGCTTCTTCCCGCGGGCAAGCGCAAGCGCGGCATGGAACTGGCCGCGCAATCGCTGCAACTGAAGCTCTTCGCGAACCGCCTTCTCTCCTTCGACCGGGAAGCGGCCATTGCTTTCTCTCTCTTGGGGAGCCGCGCGGCAGCCAAGGGCTATCCCATCTCAACGGCGGACTGCCAGATTGCCGCTATCGCCGCAGTGCACGGATTCACCGTCGCCACGCGCGATACCGCGCCATTCATTGCCGCCGGCGTGCCGGTCATCAACCCTTGGGAGTACTGAACTCGCGTCATTTCGCAAGCCCGGCACGCACCCTCAAAAGCACTCAATGTGATCGCAAGCGTTCATCAGCGGAACCTGCAGCGTGGAGTCGTGCTCTCCATCTGAGTAGATGGTGATGGTAGCCGGTTTGAAGCCCTCCGGCTTCGCGGTCATGATGTTGGGCACAAACGTCTGCGGATTGCGGTCGTAGAGCGGAAACCATGTGCTCTGAATCTCCACCATCACAGTGTGTCCTGCCTTGAAGACATGGTCGACGTCATGGAGCGAAAACCTGTATTCGTGAATTGAGCCCGAACGCAGCGGCATGGGTTTTTCAAATGAATCCAGATAGCGCCCGCGAAAGATCTCTTCGTTGGTCATCAGCTGATAGCCGCGCATCTTCGGGTCGGAGACGGTCTCGTCGTCTGGATACTGGTCGATGAGCTTGACGACCATGTCATTGTCGGTCCCGGTAGTTGCAGCGTAAATGTCTGCGAGAACCTCGCCTGTCATGACCAGGTCTTTCTTCAACACTGGAAGCTTCCACACGGCCACGTCCTTGCGATTGGTGACAAAGCGCTGATCTTCCGTCAACCAGGTGAACCACTCCGAGCCATTGCTGTAAGTGGGTTGAATGGGCCGATGGCGATACGGAACCGGGTCGGCTGGGTCGCTCAAATAATTAGTCTTGGCCTGCGCTGTCATCTTTTCATCCGACTCGGTCCAGCTCAGCTTTCCGTCGCCCAGCAGATGCAGGCTCGTGGGCTGCGACTCCTTCGGCGGAAAGTGCGCATAGCGCTTCCATTGGTTGGAACCAGTTTGGAAGCTGGCCGTATCTTCAAGATCGAAGCCGGATGAGTCAGAGCCCGGTTCGTCTTTCAGGTAGTGGGCGAAAAATCGGTCTTCGAATTGTGCGTGATACTCCTTGCCGATGGGCTCGGTATAGTCGATGTTGCCGATATGACGCTCAGTGAGGACCCAGGAGCCATGACGCCAGGGACCAAGCACAAGAAAGTTCTGGTGGTTGGTGTCGTGGGGCTCAAGGCTCGAATATTCCTCTTGCGGGCCGTACATATCCTCCTGGTCGTAGTAGCCGCCCACGGTGAGTGTGGGAACAGCAACTGTGTGAAGATTTTTCTCGACCGCACGCGAAGACCAGACGGAGTCATAGGCGGGATCCTCAAGGAAAAGCTTCCAGGTGGGCAGCACCTTGGAGCCTGATTTCTTCACAGCTGAGGCAAACGAGCCGCATTCGAGAAAAAAGTCGAAGCCGTCGACAGGCTTGCCATCCTTGTCTTTCCCGTAGCTTACTTCGGTTTCTCCCTTGCTTGACTCCAGGCCCATCACATAGTCGTAGCCGTAACTTTGTCTGAAGGCTCCATTGTGGAAGAAGTCGTCCCCCATCCACACGTCGATCATGGGTGCCTGTGGAGAGATGGCCTTCACAGCCGGGTGCGGATCGATCCCGGCCATTATGGTCAGAAATCCCGGATAGCTGACGCCAGTCACTCCCACGCGCCCGTTGTTGCCCGGAACATTGGCAACCAGCCAGGCGATAGTGGCGTACGCATCCGTGCTTTCGTCGACCGCCTTGGGATCGTGATGGTCGGCCAGCGGCCTCATCATCACGAACTCGCCTTCGCTCTTGAAGCGCCCGCGAATGTCCTCAAGCACGTAAATGTAGCCTGCGCGCGCCATCTCTGGACGCAAATTGAAGAAGGATGTGCGATTAATTACGTCAGAGCCATATGGGGTACGTTGCAAAATGATCGGAAGCGGACCCGCAATATCGGCCGGCTTGAGGATGACGGCATGAAGCTTGATTCCGTCACGCATGGGAATCATGACCTCGGCGCGCCGGTAGTCGTGAAAGAGATGATGAACGGGTGCGCCGGTGCGCCGGTACACGGTGCTGCTCGATCTGTCGGTGAGCACCATGCTGGCGCCTTGTCCCGTCGGATCGAGCGAAAAGCGCAAGGTTTCCTGTGCGTCCGGATTGCCAAAGGAGAGACCCGAAATCGGATTCAGTTCCACGGGCACCTGGCGCTCGCTCTCATACACCAGCTTTCCATCTTGGACAGAAAAGCTGAGCGGCGTGTCCGGCTCTAAAGCGTTTGTGTATTCGCCCGAAAGCGCTTCAGGTTGTGCCGCGGGTGCAGGGGTTTGGTTTTGCGCCTGCGCCAGGGAAGAGACTGTCACATCGGAAAGTAGTGTGAGGCAAACAGCGGCCACAGCAAGGCAAGAACGAAGACGAAAACAAATCAAACCAAAGACCTCCTTCGAACTGCTCCGGTGCGGCTTGGCTCTAGTGCGCGTGGCCGTGATGGTGGCCGGGTTCGTGAGTGGCTAGCTCTTCAATGGGGACCACGCAGCCTTCCAGTTCGTCGCAACCCACATGTTCAAATTGAATCGTAGTGTGACTGATGTGGAAATGATCCTTGAGCACGTGATGGAGATTGAGCAGAATGCAAGCGCTCTCTGACGGCGGAATATCGGCGATCGTCACGTGACAGGCCAGTGCGCGAGACTGCGAGCCGAGGCTCCAGACGTGCAGGTCGTGGACGTTGATGACCCCGTCCACAGCCTCCATTCCGGCGCGAATCGTGGGAAGCGAAACCCCGCGCGGCGTTCCCTCAAGCAGGATGTTCAGGGTCTCGCGAACGATTCCAAAGCTGGACCAAAGAATCAGTGCGGCGATCAGTAGCGAGAGAACTGGGTCGATCCAGTTCTGCCCGGTGAAAAGAATACCCGCGCCACCGGCAATCACAGCTGCAGTCGACAGCGTATCCCCGGCCATATGAAGAAAGGCGCTGCGCATGTTTACGTCGCGGGCCACGCCCCAAAGCAGGGCGGCAATCACGCCGTTCATTACCACGCCTGCGGCAGCCACAATCATCATCAGCTTGGGTTGCACTGCCACGGGTGCGCTGAGGCGGTGGATGGCTTCAAATCCGATCCAAAGTGAAATTACGATGAGCGTACCTGCGTTGATGAAAGCAGCCAGCACCCCAGCGCGCTGATAGCCAAACGTCTTCGAATCACTCGCGGGCCGCGTCTGGAAGTAAACAGCAGCAAAGCTCAGCAGCAGGGCCAGGAAGTCGGAAGCATTGTGCCCGGCCTCTGACAGCAGAGCCAGCGAATGTGCACGCAGGCCGGCGACAAACGTGACGGCCACATAGGCAAGCGTGGCCACCAGCGAGATGCGCAGCACGGATTGTGTTCGCCTGGCGCCTGCGACCGAAGGCGTTGCATGGGCATGCATAGGTCAAGTGTAACCGGGGCTGGGTATCTGCTGCCAGCCGCGCTTGCCTTATCCTCGCCCCGGGCGCAGATGACTCAGATCGATGGGTTCGGGATCATCATGGGTGGGCAGCACAGGCAGCCCCACGCGCAGCCCCGACCACTCTTCGGCCACCACGATGCTGTTTTGAGGATTGCCGGGCTGAGATCGAACTGTGCACGGGAATCCGGCCCGTACCTGGGCTGCGTCGACTACGCCTTGCATATCGGTAATATCCTGCGAGCATTCGTAATCGACGCCGCCAACGCGGTAACTGAACAGCAGCATCGTCAGGGTACGGCCATCTTCTGCGGCAACTTCAAAAATGTCGAGCAGCATGCCATCGATCAGGCGACCTGATTGCACCAGAAAACGCCGTCGCACGTGCTCAAGTTCCGCAGCCGTGGGTCTTTTGCGCAGAATCAGCCAGAGCGCAACAGCACCGGCGCCGGCGATCGCGACCGATCCGGCGACAATCTCCCAGGTATTTACGGTGAGGGAAGTCATAGTGC
>Ga0182015_10000552_pt1 | contig 53638 bp, 46 predicted proteins | sample 712P3MmetaG_FD_120478 | JGI IMG/M metagenome (GOLD analysis project Ga0182015, IMG submission 120478) | Permafrost microbial communities from Stordalen Mire, Sweden - 712P3M metaG | ecosystem: Environmental > Terrestrial > Soil > Wetlands > Permafrost | place: Sweden: Stordalen | collected...
ACATAGGTCACATAGCCCGCGCGCCACATGGGCCCTGCGGTGCTTGGACTTTGACTACTACCGCTCTGCGCATAGTCGGCGGTGACTGGCGGCTCGTAATTGAAGTCGTCGATATAGAGACCAGCAACCGAGGGATTGGGGTCCAGGAACGACGAGTAATCCTTCCCCGCTCTCCATTGCGGATAACTCTGACCGTTGAGCAGCCTCGTCTTCGTCGTGATGTTGACGGCGTAATGACCGCTGCCACCAGTCTCTACGCGAGAACCGTCGGGCCAGGACGTCAGTGCCCACCACGGAATGCTCGCTATGTCGGGGTCACTCTCACCCATCGCACTTGGAGGGTTCGTTTCCGCCTCGATGAGGTTGTAGATGAAAATCTTGAGGTTCGGATTAAGCGCTTTGGCTTCGGCGGCGAACTGGTTCACGTCAAGCCCCTGATTGTTCTTCCAGCCAACGAAGGCCCCCAGTGTCATCAAACTGAGAGGAGCCACATGGGCCGGAGTGAGTCCCGTCGTATCGCCGCCATCCAGAGTGGCTCCGAGCAGCGGAAACGTCTGCGCTGCTGCGGTATGTATGTGCGCGAAGGCGGTTGCCACCAGCAGCGCGGAGAATAAAAAGTGTCGTGTCATCAGTGTGCCCCCCAAATTTTCAGCAGCGTGCGGAGTCTGTGCGGCGTGACAGCTTGATCTGCAGCCGCGCGACGGAGCGCAACGTACACCGACTGGCGTAGCGATCAACATGTCGTGGTTCACGGACATGTCGTGGTTCACGGACAGTCGCCTGCTCGTGACTTGTCCGGTTCAGCGAATCCCTGTGCTCGTGCGAGGGGCCACTCTCACGGCACGAGGCTGAACGGTCCTGCACCGTGGCGTTGCCGGGCGATCATCCACCGGGCCCTTGTGACACGCGTTACGATCTCGGCGCGGTCGGGTTCGGAATGCAGCTAGCGGGGCGTTGGCTGCGCGGTTTGCATGGCGGTTACCGCCATCCGCATCGTGAGTCCAGCGTATGCCCAGATGTAAAACCACGGGTGAAAGAGCTGCGTGAAGAATATCGCGCCCGATAAGGCAATGATGCCGTAGACGAACGCGATCAAATATCTCGCCGTCTCATCGCTGGCTTGCTTCGCCGCGCGCAGGGCGTTCAGCACGAGTTCCCTGAGCATCATCACGAAGCTGACGACACCCAGGATCCCCAGCTCGAACCACAGCATGAGGTAGTGGTTGTGGGTCGGATGAGGGAAGCCCATCGAGTCGTAGGCACCAAATCCGAATCCGGTAATGAGCGACAGCGGGGTCGCTGTCATCCTGTCAAGGACCGGGCCCCAGATGGCCGTACGATCGTCTTCGGCACCGGGATTCAGGATCATTTCCGTGATCCGATGGAAGAGGACGCCGCCGGACTTCATGCTCGCAAATGCGAGGCAGGGGACGGCGATCGCTCCCAGGGTCACGACGAGAGCCGCGGCGCGAGGCCATGAGATGAGGTCGCGACAGAGGTAAGAACCAAGGATCGTTGCCAAGGCAAGCGACACGAGGGCGCCTCGCGACCCTGTCAGGATCAGCAATGTACCCGAGGTCACCGCCGCCAACACCCAGAGCAAGGCGGTGATGCGGCGGCCCGACTGAGCGGTTGCGATATACGCCGGTAACAGGCAGATAATCAGAGCGGCGGTTTCGTTCGCGTGGCCGAATGCGCCGTATACGCGGCCAGCGAGGTTGCCCTCGGTGCCGATTACGGTGAAGCCGATGTTGAAGACGCCGACGACGTTTCCGATGGCAACCGCGTTAGCGGTCGCCACCGCGAGCAGCAAGCACTTGAGCTGAAACTCCGCGTCCTGCAGCGTCCGCGGCCCATACAAGAACAGGACGAAGACGGTTGCATCCTCAAACAGCGCCTTTAGATCGATCCCGCTGTTCAGGAAGTCGAATGTCTTGTATTGGATGACGATTCCAGCGGCGAGCCAGGTGAGCGTCGCGTACGCGAGCAAGATGCCGAACCAGAGGTGAAACCGCGGCAGCTCCAACCGCATTCCGCCGCCCACGATGAAGCGGGCCGTCAGCGCAAGCAGAAGCAGATAGACCATCCCGTTCTTGACGCTCAGTCCAGGCGCAAGACTCAGGGACCAGCCGAATATATCGGCGGCGGCAATGCAGGCGATCAGCAGGGCAAGCAGGTAGCGCATTGACGGGTCCTCAAGCGCGTTCGCTACCGCTTCGAATCGACCCGGCGCGCACGCGCGCCGGAGAAAGCGGCGATCATTGTGCCCCGCTCGGGGTCCGTTGTGGACCCTCGCCAAGGGCGCCGGACGATTGGCAGAGCACCATATCACCGAATCCGGCCGCAGCGGCACATCCGCGGATGCGGAGGTGACGCAAATCACAGCTCGCGACAAGCGAAATGGCGCTGCGGCGACCGATTAAGGTACCCTTAATATAACGAGAAAAAGGACCTGGCCGGACTACCCGTTGTGGGCGCGTGCCGTGACATCCGGGGGTATGACAGGAACCTCGGATGGAGATCCAATGCGTGCCATGTTCAAGATTATGTTCAGCTTGCTCGTGGCAGTGGCCATGCTCGGTGCAGCGCGCGCCGATGAGTACACAGTCAAGGCCGGGGATGTACTGGCGATCGCGGTCTGGAAGGAGCCGGATCTGACCAGCAACGCGGTACTCGTGCGCCCTGACGGCAGCTTCTCCTTTCCGCTGGTCGGGCAGGTCGATGCGCGCGGCAAAGGGGTACTTGAGCTGGAGAAGCTCATCACCGAGCGGCTGCGAAAATACATCTCCGACCCGGTGGTCACCGTGTCGGTGCAGGAAGTCAAGGGTAACAAGGTGTACGTAATCGGACAGGTCAACAAGCCTGGTGAATTCATCGTCAACCCGAGCGTCAACGTCATGCAAGCCCTTAGCATGGCCGGTGGCACAACCGCATTTGCATCGCTGAACAATATCATCATCCTGCGGCGCACCCAGGGAGGGCAGACGGCGGTGCCCTTCCACTATAGTGACGTCGTTCACGGCAAGGGCTTACAGGAGAACGTGGAGCTCCAGGCCGGGGACGTCGTGGTCGTGCCGTGAAGTCATCGCGACATGCGTCCGCGAGGCGCGTCGTTGTCCGTACGAGTTCAGCCGCAGCGCTCACGGGGGCTTGCCTGTCCCTGGCGCCTGCACCGGCCACTGCGACCGACTATGAGTTCAACCCGCGAGTGGAGCTTGGCGCCGGATACGACGACAACGCCAACCTCGCCGCGACCGATGCGAACAAGATCGGCGGGACCGACGCGATGGCAGACGCACGAGTCGACCTGGTAGCGCGGGACCCGAACTGGCAGTGGCGCCTCACGCCAGAGGTGCGCGGCACCTGGTTTCCGAGCCAATCGGACGTCGACTCCAACGGAGAGTTTCTGTATCTAAATGGGCAGCGCAGTGGCGCGCGCTATACGCTCAGCCTGGACGGGTACGGCTCATCGCAATCCCTGCTCCCGACCTATTTGCCCACGGCCAACCTCGCGACCGGACTCGGGATTCCCGAGCCGGGCACGACGCTTGTCACCCCGGCCAGCATCCGCGAGAACCTGGGTTATCTCAGTCCGAGCTATACGTTCGAGATGACCGAACGGAGCAGTCTCGAGCTTAATGTGAACTATACGGACGCCGCCTTCACCCGTGAGGCTCCCGGCAGTTACGTGGACTACCAGAACGTAGCCGGCTACGCCGGCTTGGTGCTGCGCGTGACGCCTACCGGCTCTCTCACGCTACGGGCGACCGGTGCGGACTTTCGTCCCGACTTCAATAACACGACCGATACCTACGGAGTGGAAGCGCAATGGGACGGGAAGCTATCTGCGACGAAGCAGTACTACCTGCGCGCGGGTGTCGCGCGGACAGATTTCTCCGGCTCCGTCGCAAGCACACCAGAGTCTTCGGGCTCAACCAACTGGTCCGGCGGTGCCGGGACTCTATGGACCTACAGCCTCACCGAGATATTCCTGGACGCTACGCGCAATGTCGCGCCGACGGGCCTGGGCTATGCCGTCAATCAGGATCAGCTGCGCTTGCGCCTGGCGCGGCGGTTCACCCCCCGGCTCGCCGGCTTTCTCGGCGCGCGCACAATCTACCAGGAACCAATCCCCGGGACCGTGGCTCCAAACGTGCGGCCACAGCATTACAATTACGGTACGACCGGATTCGAATGGCGCGTGGGCCGCGAGTTTTCCGTGATCGGCGCCTATGAGTTCACAGACTATCATTACAGCGGCCCCTCGTTCTCGAGCGAGGCCAACTCAATACGAGTTTCGATCGTCTACGAGCCTCACCGCCCCGCGGAAGGGCCCGCGATCACCGTCGGCTACTAGGTACGTGAGGGATGGATCAGCAAAGCGTTGAGTTCTCGGATTACGTCAATGCGCTGAGGCGGCGCAGGCGTCTGATTCTGGTGATCTGGCTGCCGCTGGTGCTGTTGTCGGTGCTGCTGGCTGTTGGCTTGCCGAGCGGGTATGGCTCGGTGGCCACGTTTCAGCTGAAAACTGACCTCAACGACCAGGCGAAGGGGGACAACTACGCGGACCGTTACATCGCCGCCCTGACGGACACCGTTCTCGGCTCGCCGGAACTGCGAGCGGCGGTGACGTCCCTGGCACCCTATCCGCGGCTGACGGACGATGCGGTCGCCGCGCAGAAGAAGCTGGACGGGGACGTCGACGTGAAGATGCTCACGCAGAAGATTCTCGACCCCGTCTCGGGCATGGAGCGCAAGATCAACACCGGCTTTACGGTGACTTACACGAACCGTGATCCTCAGACCGCGCAAAGGGTTGCCGCCTGGCTTGCGAACGCCTTCGTCGTCGGTGGCCGCCTGGCTGCGGCGACGCAGGTGCTCAACGAGAGCCATTTCTACGCCGCCGAGGCCGAGCGCCAGCGAGTCAAGATTACCGCGGCCGAAACGCGCCTCGCCCAATTCAAGCAGGAGAATTTCGAGAGCTTGCCCGATACGGTGCAGTCGAATCTCAACGTCAATAGCATAACCGAGCAGGATCTCGAGAGCGTCGAACGCGATCTGCGTGCCCAGGAGCAGAACCGCACCTTCATCCTGCAGCAGCTTCAGCAGGCGCGGACCTTAGGCGCCAACGCTGACTCCTTGCGAACTTTGGAGGAGGAGTACTCGAAGAAGTTGGCAGTGTATGACCCGAACCACCCGGACATGATTGCACTGCGCCACCAGATTGATGCGATGCGCAGCGGCGACCTGGGGGGCGGGTCGGGCTCGAACCTCGAGGCGCAGCTTGCGGAGCAGCGCGCGAACCTGGCCGAGTTGCGCCAGCGTTACAGCGAGGATCACCCGGACGTCAAGCGTCAGGAGCGCACGATCCAGGACCTGCAGGCACGCATTGCTTCCGGCGAAAAGGACCAGGGAAGCTATGCCAGCCGGACTCCCGCTGTCGTGCAGCTGGAAACGCAGCTGAACGGAGTCCAGACGCAGATCGGCGCGCTGGAAGCGCAGCGAGCGGAACTGCGTAACAAACAGGCGAATCTGCAGACCCGCCTGCAATCGACGCCGGAGGTCGAGCGCACCTACGACACGCTCAATCGCGAGGCCATAGGCGCGCGGCAGGTATACGACCAGCTCAACAGCAAACAGATGGATGCCGACATCAGGGCTGCGGCGATCAAGATTGGCACAGCTGACCAGTTCACGCTCCTGGCTCCGCCGCCGGTCCCGAGGGCGCCGACCAAGCCAGCCCGCATCGCCATTGCGCTCATTGGCTTGATTGGCGCGACGTTCCTCGCTTTGATGGCTGCGCTCGCTGCCAGCGCGCTGGACTCCAGTGTTCGCGGCAGTCACGATCTGGCAACGATACTGAAGCTAGCTCCGATCGCGGTGGTTCCCGTGATCCGCAATGCCGAATCCATGCGTCGGCGTCGCCAGCGACTGCAGGCGCTGGCTGCGACGACACTCTTCGCCGTGCCTGCGTTGTATCTTCTCATTCGCTTTGCGGCGCCCTGATGAGCATCTTGAAACGCGGCACCCAGTGGCACAGGCCAGGAAGGTCTAGTTAGTGAGCGTAATTGAAAGTGCCCTCTCCCGGGCCAGAAATCGCGCGGAGCGCGAGGCAGCCGATGCTGCGTCGCGGCGCGTTGAAGCGAGCCCGGCGGTTGCTGTGGAAGCTCCGTCGACACGGCAGTTCCCGATGGCGCAGCAGGATTCGACCGTCCTGGAGCGCAATTGCGTGCTGCCGCAGGTCGCCGACCGCACGGCGCTACGCGCCTACAAGATCCTGCGCACTCGGCTGCTGCAGCGTCTTGCCGCCCAGCAGTGGCGCTCCGTCGCCGTGACCAGCACCAAGGCCGGGGAAGGCAAGACTCTCACCTCGATCAATCTCGCCGTGGCGCTTTCGCAGGAGCCGAATACCCGCGTGTGCCTGGTGGACCTTGATCTGCAGCGCCCGCAGGTGGCTGCCCACATGGGCCTGAGCTGCGGGCCGGGGCTCGGCGATTATCTCTTGGGCGAAGCGGAAGCCCTGCAGGTAATGTACGGTTGCGGATCACAGAATCTCATCGTGATTCCGAACACCCGGACCTTCGATAACTCTTCGGAGATGCTGAGCGGTGCCCGCATGCTCGAACTGCTGCGGGTGATCACAGCGGAAATGCCGAGCCATCTCGTGATATTCGACCTGCCGCCGCTCACCTCTGATGACGTGCTGACCTTTGCTCCGCGGGTCGATGGTGTGCTGTTGGTTGTTGCGGAGGGACGTACCGAGCGCACTGCGCTGACGAAGGCAAAAGAGCTGATTGGGGAGATGAACCTCCTGGGTGTGGTGCTGAACTGCTCAGCGGAGCGGGACGATCGAAACTCGTATTACTAGAACGCATCGGCTGAAGAGTTTGTCGTTCGCGAGCGGGTCTCAGGCCGACGGCCGGGCGCCACCGGCATAGCGAAATCCGTCGAACCATTCAAAATCGCTGCTCGAGTTGAGCGCTGGCGGCCTCCGTACGGCGGGCGTCGAAACCTAGAATCAACCGACAAATAACTCCAAACCCTTGCCGAGAAACGCTTCATGGCGGTCACGCTGCCGAGTGCTCATGCGATGCGCATTGTCCTGATAATTCCAACCTTCAACGAGCGCGGGAACATCGGACGGCTCATCGACCAACTGCAGGCCGTTTTCCGGCCGCTAAAGCACGAGATGCTGATACTCGTGGTCGACGACAATTCGCCGGACGGAACCGCCGACGTGGTACGTGAGCATCAGAGGCATTCGCTGAACGTGCATATTCTGCAAGGCAGCAAGCGGGGCCTCGGCGCGGCTTACATCAGGGGCATGCGCCATGCGCTCGAGGTCCTGCACGCCGACGCCGTGTTCGAGATGGATGCCGACTTCTCGCATGAACCCAAGGATGTGCCGCGGCTGACGGCCGCGCTGGAGCAGGGTGCTGATTTCGTCATCGGCAGCAGATACGTATCCGGAGGGAGCATCCCCAGGGAATGGGGACTGCACCGACGGCTCAACTCGCGTTTCGGCAACATCGTCGCCCGCTATGTTGCGGGCCTGTACCGAGTCCACGACTGCACGGCAGGGTTTCGAGCCATCAGGGCCGATGTGCTCCGGCGCATCGATATGGAACGCTTCCGAGTCCAGGGCTACGCCTTCCAGATTGCGTTATTGCACGCCGCAATCGTCGGCGGCGCCAAAGTTGTCGAACTTCCGGTCAAGTTTGTGGACCGCACCGTCGGCGAATCTAAACTCGGCATCAAGGACATCATCGAGTTCTTTCAAAGCGCCGCCTGGATCCGCTTTCAGAGTTCCAAGGTATTCATAAAGTTCTGCATCACCGGCGCTTTCGGTGTATTGGTCAACCTTGGCATCTTTACTGCCTTGTTGGCGGCTGGTGTCAACAAGTTCGTTGCTTCACCCATTGCAATTGAAGCTTCAATAGTCACGAATTTCCTGGGCAACAACTATTGGACGTTCCGTTCGCGTAATCTTGCAGGGCCCGTGCACGCCAGAGGGCTGCGGTTCAACGTGGTGTCGTTTCTCTCGTTGGCAATCAGTTACCTGACCTTCGTCGTTCTATCACACGTGTTGCCGGCAGCCGCTCCACAGGTTCCCCAGTTCATCGGTATCATCCCCGCGACGCTGGTGAACTATCTGCTGAATTCCTACTGGACGTTTCGCGACCACCCGCGGGAATCCGCGCATTGACGGTTGCACTACCCCTGAGAGGTATCCCGGCCCGGCGGCTGCGTGGACCAAGCCCCCGGTTGGTGTACCGCGCCCTATTGTGCTGATCACGTATTAATGAGACAGGACACTAGGTAATAAAAATGACCGCTCCGTCTGCCTATCCACTGAAGGACGGTGGTCCGGTTCGCATCGGGCTTTGGTGGTTGGTTGGGCTTTTCCTCCTGGCTCTCGCAATTCGATGCATCGGCCTTTTGTGGGGAGGTATTGATTCGGATGAAGACATTTCGGATCCAGCGAAAGTGCTCACAGGGCGTCTCATCCCCGCGTTTCACTATTATCCGCCGCTGCTGAACTATCTTACCGCCGCGGGGTACTTAGTTCTCTACGCGATCGGGATACCCATGCGACTCTGGCGGAGCACCGCCGAATTTCGTGCAGCCTTTTTTGACAATCCAAACCCTTTCTTGCTGGTTTTGCGCCTGGTTGTTTCGGCCATCGGGGCTGTCGCAGCACCGCTTTCAGCAACTATAGCCGCACGGTTAGGCTTGTCACGGAAGAGTTGCTTGCTCGTCGGCGTAGCAAGCGCGTTGCTGCCAATCAGCGTTTGGCGATCGCATATCGGTAAGCAGGATCTGGGCGTCGCCGTAAGCGCACTGCTAGCAGTCTGGGCCATGCTGCGTTACGAGCAGGAATTGCGGCGAATCGTCGCCGTCGTTTGGTTCGGCGCCGCTGTGGCGTTGGCTGTAAGTTTCAAGCAGTCGGCGGTGTTCGTTGTGGCTCCATTGGGCGTTGCGCTGTTGCTTCTTGCGCGACGAACGGGTCAGTCGTGGCCTCGCCTGGTACAAGACAGCTTAATCGCTGTTGCAGTCGGAATCATTGTATGGGTGCCATTGAACGTAGGGTTGTGGCTGGATTGGTCAAACTTTCTGGACTACCAGAAGGTTCTGGCGGCGATGCACATGAAGCAAAGCGGAGTCCGAGAAACCTTCGAAGCTGTATGGCCGCAGCTCACCGATCGGTTCAGTGGACCTACGTTACCCCTCTTCGTGGGCTTCTTGGTTGCACCACTTTTCTGGCGGCGACATGATATTTTTTTGATCTGGGCGAGCACCCTGGTGAGCGTCATAGTGACTGCCGCCATTTCCGGTACTCGGGCGGATGTACAGTTGTATGTACCGGACTCTGTTCTTATCGGCACCATTGGGATCATGACCTGGATCTGGATGGCAGGGCGTAAGGATTGGAGTCGCTGGCCAGGGATGGTTGGGTTGGTTTCAGCATTCGTTGTGCTAGTCGCTGGCTCGTTGGAAGTAGATCGACAAGCGCTTGCCACGCCGATCCACAGCCGGGTCGCCGAAGCCTTGCATAAGGTTGATGGGATTGGTCGGCGTCGGATATTGGCCACCGATGTCCCACTGACCGGGCTGCCGGTCTCCGGTAACGCCGAACGCGATGTGACGGAGCGGGATGAGCGGCTGGCACAGAAGTACGGCGTAACGTTGCCTCCCCGCTATCGACCGTATCCGCCCGAAGAGGGTCGTTACTATGTCCGATCTCTGCCGTGGGTGATCAGTGGACTCGAGAATCGCGACGAGAAGGACGTAAAGCTAATCAAACCGTTCGCTTGGCCGTTGCAGCCTGAAGAATGGAGATTAAATTATTGGCTGAACAAGGGATTTACGGTCTTCGTCATCAGGGACGAGGAGGTGATGCTGAGTCCACCTGATCGACCTTGCCCATCTCGCTCGCCGTCTCTCGCCGACTGTTATTCCAGAACTGATACTTACCGCCGATTACATGAAGAAATCCACAGTCGCTGCACCTTGATGGCTTCAATTCCGGCCGATCGGCCACTGTTTGAGGAGCAAGACACCAAGGTCTACCTGTCCGACCCGCTGTAAGACGGGGAAGGCTCCGCCCGGGCACCGGCGGCTGCGGCAAGAAGAAGTCAAGCGTTCAGGGCGTGAGCCGTGCGTACAAAGCGTCGAATTCCTCCGCCATGCGCGCCAGAGAATAACGGTTCACGATTCGCAGGCGCGCAGCGAGCGCCATCCGCTGCAGCAATGACCGTTCCTTCGCAAGGCGCTCGAGTGCATTCGCCAGCGCCAGCGCGTCGCGAGCCGGAACCAACAATCCGTTCACTTCATTTTGCACGACATCTGGTATCGCGCCGACTGGTGAGACCACCGGCACGACGCTTCCCGCCATGGCTTCCAGCAGCGCGTACGGCAGACCCTCACGTACGGTCGGAAGTGCAAAAGCGTCGGCTTCCCGCCAAAGCTGCTGCTTTGCCGACCCGAATACCGCTCCCACCAGGGCGGTTCGATCACCGAGGCGATTGGCCTCGATCGCCGCGGCGATCTCATGCTCAGCCGAGCCGGAGCCGGCGATCGTCAGGTAGCTGTCAATACCGCGATCACGCAGAATCCTCACTGCCTCGACTGTCTCGAGGATTCCCTTCTCAGCCGCGAGCCGCCCGACGAAGACGATCCTGAGCGGCCGATGCTCACCGTTGCATTCGACACGCACCTCGGCTTCGCCTGGCGACACCGCGTTTGCGATACGAACCAGCCGGGCGTGCGGCGCAAAGTCGGCGTAGGCCGCCATTTCGCTCTTTGCCAACAGAACGACCGCATCGGGCCACGACAGAACGCGACGCAGCAGCACGGTCAGCACGCGATTGCCGGCGAAAAAATCGCTGGGAAGTGCGCCGCCGTGAACCTGGTAAACGACCCTGCGGCGCAGCACTTTCGCGAAAGCGAGATAGACTAAGTCGCGCCAGTAGCTCTTGGCCATTAGCGAGGTATTGATGTGAACGATGCGTGGCCTGAAGCGCACCAGGGCGACGGCAAACGCGAGGGGACTAGTTACCAGGCGCACTGCCGTTCGCAAGGAGCCAGGGGGGCGACCCTCGCTACCCACTTGAAACTGAATGAGGCGGAAGCGCTGGGACAATGCCGATTCGAACAGTTGATTGAGATGCGTCGCAACCCCGCTGACTGCGCTGCGCGCGGGACCGAGCAGCAGGACGGTGGGAACGCCGTGTTCGCTCGCCATGCAGCTACGGGTGCGTCGACTTCGGCTGAAACGCGCGGCACGTGACGATCTTGTAAACGGCACTCGCGGCGTGCTGCTCGCCGACCTGCCGCACGACACGGCGCAGATAAGTCAGATCGAACTGATCCGGCTTGACCACACAGAGCGTCAGCACGTCGCCGTCTGCGACTGAAGCCGCGTAGTTCGAGTGCGCCACGCAGCTAGAGCCCGCCGAACTCCATGAGCGGCCAGGATTGCAATCGCAAACTCTGCGGGCGCACGGTGTCGGGATTGTGTAGCGTCCGTGACCTGGGAAAAAACAAGAAAGTAAATCGGCGCCACCAGGACTAGAAACCCTGCAAGCCTGGACGCCTCGGACACCGCGCGGTGTCTGATCATTCCGACCACCTGTACGGCGCCAACAACCGCCAGCAAGATCAACCCGACCTGGACAGCTGCCGCCAGCGCGGAAATGAGCAATGTGATACCGAGCACTTGCCACCCATAACGCATTGCCGCAAGCGCTCCATGCGTATCCCAATATTGCCGCCAGCCACTGCCGTTCCGGGTCTGCAGAATCTTCACTTGTTGATCGTCAGCGAAATAGTCCACGGTAATTCGCTCGACTCCGGACTTAAACAAAAAGACTCCCGCATCGCGGACTGCGTAAATCAAGAAGGGCAGCGGGTAATGAGTGGCAAACGAGAAATAATTGAGAGTTGTAATCGCATTTTTCTGCTGAAGGTACTGGGTGGTTATCGCGCGCGTCTCATCTGGTGGCAACGTCGCCGCAATGGCCTCCACTCGTCCGTACAGATTCACTGCCAGCGAATGACCGGACTCTCCCATTCCCGGAGTTCCTGTCTCGTGCCAGACAAATACCATCCATACGAGTATGGGCGCATACGCTGCTGCTGCGAAGACAGCTGGACCCGCGCGGGGACTGTACCGACGCAACCCGAACACGACCGGTACCGGCCACAATAGGGCGACCGGCCGTATGAGCGCGGAGATTCCTAACAGCAGCCCGCTGCAGCTCAACGCCACCTGGTTGCTACGCCGCACGGCTTCGACTGTGGCCCAGGTTGAAATGACGACAAATGGCACAAACAGTGCTTCCGTGCAGAGCTGGTGTGGGAGCGCCAGAGAATGCGGCGACCCCAGGTAGAGCGCGGTGGCCAGACAACTTGCGCGAACGGACAATTCGCATCGACGCGCCAGCTGGAATACACAAATCCCGGACAGCAGCATGAGGCAAACCTGGCTGATCACCAGGGTGAATTTGCCGCCGACCAAGTAGATCACCGCCTGCGGCGCGTAGTCGCCAATGTTTCCGTGGGTGCCGAGATACGCAACGATTGCATGCCAGTTGCTGAGTCGGCGCAGCGCCTCGATGGCAGCCATCCGGACACCGGCGCGATCACCTCTTAGAAACGCGTACGGGTATCTGGCGTCGAGTATCAACAATAAGCCGTGTACCGCCGCGAAGCACAGAAGCAACCAGTAAAGCCACCGCTTGCCCCGTTCGTCATCCTTGGCAGCTGGCGCAACCGCGTCGCCGATCATTCCCTTTCACCCGTTCGCAGTTCCAACACTTGTTTTCCAAAAGCAAGTCGTCGGTAAAGTTCTACGGCTAAGAGCGACACTATTGCCAGGCGACCAAGGCAAATCCGCACTAACCCCTTGATTGTATAGCGAAAGCCCCTCGACGGAAGCGACTTAAGCAGCGTACGTACAGTAATAATTTCAATTTTCATTGGAATCAGCAAAACGACCATGCTCGTGAGAACGCGAACGAACGCGTGCTTAAAAATCCTGGGACACGGGTAATTCCAGGCCACAAAATCTTCATAAAGCACTGCGAACAACAGACATCGGTCTGTGAATGAAACATTTCGAGAATCGCGAATGGCCTGCGCTGGCCGAGCGCCCGACCAGGTTGTTGTTCCCGTCCTCGGTCTCCACACCCACTGAACGCCGTTAAACGTACTCTCGAGTAGCGAGGATCGATAAGGTAGACCCAACCAAGCGGCTACTGCGCCCATTGTCTCCTCAAGATGCAAATGCAGATCTTCGAACCGAATTGCCCGCGTGCGCGATTCCATCTTCGCATGCGGCATATCGGCATAAGTCAGATGTGAGATGACATGCGCAGGACCCAGGAACCCATGAGATATAAGATAATGCTCGAACAGTCGGCCGCAGTTTGTTATCGGATCACGCACCGTGTGGATGAAGCGTGCTTGCGGAAAGTCTGCGACGAGGTACCTCGCCAATTGGGCATTCGAGCCGTGCTGCGCGTAAACGATCAATGGATGAGGGCTTGTGGGCCGCTGACCGCGCGCCACGCAGTAAACTATGTGTAGGAACAGAAAGAACGCCCGACGAGATTCCAGAAATTCTGGCGGTCGATCGCCATAAACATCGAAGAGCGCGTTGACCGCAGCGTGATAATCCGCTGCCGCGATACGATGTTCACCTTGGAAGAAGTGTTTCGAATGATCATCCAGATCTATCGCTACGAATGGATAAGCGATCAGCTTGTCGTGCAAAGACAACGACCGGTAGTGATCAAAGAATAGATAAATTGGCGTGCTGAGCTGTCCGGGAAGCATGATGACATCGTCATGGCCGTCAAGATAGCTGGCCAGTAGCACGGAGCCGCTAGTGCCACAGTTGCAGATGGCCACGGCTGTTTGCATGGCCGCAACATCGAAGCGCCGGATTTCCTCAATCTTGCTGGCTGCGAGAGCCTGCGAGGCGTTGGTTTCCTCGGCACGGAAAAAAACACGAGCGCGCTGCAACAACGGTTCTTGCGCGTGGCCCCAAGCCGGCAAAGGAGGAAGCTCGTTGCGTCCGGACGATAGTCGCTTCCAGAACCTGTGAAAGCCGTTCGAAAGCTTACCCTCAATCGGCTCACTCACACCGGCGTTTGGCAACTTCTCGGATTTTCCCAACATATCGTACAGTCAGGTTTCCGGGACCGTCGCGCGCCCACGGCCGCCGCTCATGGCGGCCTCATAAGCTTGCAGCAGCCGCGGAACCTGGTGATGCCAGGCAAGTCCGCCTTCGACCCGCTGACGTCCGATCGCGCCCATGGTTGCGCGTCGTGCAGGGTCATCGAGCAACTCGCACAGCTTCATTGCAAAGTCGGCGACATCGTTCGCGCGCGCATACAGCGAGGCCTCGCCGGCGGAGAAGCGCCCCTCCGTCAGGTCGAACTGGACGATGGGTTTGCCGAGCGCCATGTACTCGAGAATCTTGTTCATCGTGGACTTGTCGTTCATCTCATTGGCGCGATCCGGATTTACGCACACGTCCGCGGTGCTCATGATTTCCCACAGCGCAGCATCGGGAAGCCGGCCGGTGAACTCGACACAGTCGTCGACTGATAGCTGCAGGCTCAGTTGTCGTACTGCAGCAAGCTCGGTGCCGTCGCCGACGATGACAAAGTGCACATCATTGCGGCCGAGCGTCTGGCGCATGTAGGCGATTGCCTCGAGGAGCAGATCGAGGCCCTCCTGCTTGCCGATCACGCCCACGTAGCCCACGAGATGCGCTTTACCGCGGCGCAGCTCGGCGCGCGGCGGCAGCGCGCGCACGCGTGTCAGATCCGCGCCGCTGCGCACGACGAATACTTTCGCCGGCACCATGTGCCCGCGCTCGATGGCGATGCGCCGATAGGACTCGTTGGTCGCGATGCTCACATCGGCGGTGGCGAAGGTCCAGCGTTCGAGGCGGCAGAGGACCCGGTACCAGACATCGCGTCGGCCAAACTTGGCCTCGTAAAGCTCGGGATTGATGTCGTGATGATCGAATATGAAGCGCTTGCCGAACACTTTGAAAAAGCGCGCGATCAGGAAGATCGTGTCCGGAGGATTGCAGCCGTGGATGACATCGAAGCCACGCGTGAGGGCGATGCGTAGCGCCAGTCCGAACTCCATGAGGAGCGCAATCGCGTACTCGAGCCCGTAACCCAATGCTGAGGACGCCTCGACTGGCAACGCGTGCCGATAGATGTGCACGTCGTCCAGAACCTCGTGTCCTTTGTCATAACCCCGCCCTTTGGGGCAGATGATGCTGACTTCGTGGCCGTTGGCTCGCAGTGCCAGCGCCTCTTGCCAGACCCGGCGGTCAAATGGGCACGGGAGGTTCTCGACGATGATGAGAACGCGCCACTTGCCAGGCGATGCCGTCATAGTTATCCCTGGGAGGGCTGCTGCGCCGATGCCATTGTATCAGGGAGACCCGCCGCGCGTTTGCCGTGGCTCTATAATCGCCACAAGCGCATCGAACGCGAACTTAAGAGCCAGCGCAAAGCAAATCGATGTTGTGCCGCGGTCTGCATGCCGTCGCGCCCCGACCGCGGCGAATCAGCTGATGCAGCTTCGCTGGGCGCTGAGCCGTGCACGCGCGATGGGATTGCGCGAGCTGGGCTATCGGGTCGCGCAGCAGCTGCGCGCGCAGTTGGAGCGTATCGGACTTGGCCTGGCGAAACCGCTGCCGGCAGATGCGGCGCGCGGCAGGCCATGGATCGAGGTGTGGCCCCAGGACCTCGCTGTGGACACCTACAGGGAAGCGGCCGATTCCATTTTGAGCGGCACGTTCAGGCTGTTCGGGAACCGCGCGTGGCAGCTCGGATTTCCGCCAACCTGGAACCGCGACCCGGCAACGGGCACGCTTGCGCCACTTGCCTTCGGTAAGACTCTCAACTATCGCGACGCCTCAGCCGTCGGCAACATAAAGTACCTGTGGGAGCCGAACCGGCACCTCGAACTGGTGACGCTCGCCCAGGCCTGGCGCCTGAGCGGCGAGGCGCGCTTTGCCGCAGGTTGCCGCACACTCGTGGACTCGTGGATCCAGCAGTGCCCCTACATGATGGGACCCAACTGGACCAGCAGCCTTGAGCTGGCGCTGCGCCTGGTCAACTGGTCGTGCGCCTGGCATCTGCTCGGCGGCGATCAATCGGTACTGTTCCAGGACGCGGACGGCAGAGCATTCAAAGCCCGCTGGCTGACGGCGGTGCGCCAGCATTGCCATTTCATCGCCGGTCACCGCTCCTTGTATTCATCCGCCAACAATCATCTGCTCGGCGAGCTGCTCGGTTTGTTTCTCGGTGCGATGACCTGGCCGTGCTGGCCGGAGAGCGCGCGCTGGCGCGAGCAGGCGCGGCAGGATTTTGAGGAGCAGGCGCTGCTGCAGAATGGCATCGACGGGGTCAACAAGGAACAGGCGATCTGGTATCAGCACGAGGTCGCCGACATGATGCTGCTGGCGGGCCTGAGCGCGCGGGCGAACGGTGGTGACTTCGGCGCAGTCTTCTGGGGCCGCCTTGAAGCGATGCTCGATTTCATCGCCAGTTGCATGGACGTCGGCGGCCAGGTGCCGGCGTTCGGCGATTCAGACGACGCGGTGATCGTGCGCTTCAATCCGACCTGCGACTTCCAGGCGTACCAGTCGCTGCTCGCCTCCGGAGCCGTGCTGTTCGCCCGAGGCGATTTCAGGCACAAGGCGCAGGTCTTCGATGACAAGAGCAGGTGGCTCCTCGGCGACGGCGCCGCGGCGCAATTCGCGGCAATCCCTGCTGACGCTTCCGGAAAGTCCCTGCGACGACGCTTCGAGGCAGGAGGCTATTACATTCTGGGAAGCGAGTTCGAGACCGCGCGCGAGGTGCGCCTGATCGTCGATGCGGCGCCGCTCGGCTATCTGGCGATCGCCGCGCACGGACACGCCGATGCGCTGTCGCTCACCCTGTCGGTGGCTGGACGACCGATGCTGATCGATCCCGGTACGTATTCCTACCACACGCAGCAGCGCTGGCGCGATCACTTCCGCGGCACGTCGGCCCACAACACCCTACGCGTAGATCATCTGGACCAATCGGTGCCGGGCGGCGCATTTTTGTGGAACAGCCGCGCCGTCACGCGCTGCCTCGCATTCGATCTGGGCGCAGACGAGGAGCGGATCGTCGCGGAGCACGATGGCTACGGCCGTTTGGACGATCCGGTGAGACATCGCCGCGAAGTCGCCTATCAACGCGCCGCACGGCTCGTCAGCGTCACGGATCAGATTCGTTGCGCAGCGGTTCATCACATCGAGATCTTCTGGCATTTTGCCGAAGGATGCCGCTTGACGCTCGAGGGCGATGTGGCCCGGGCCGCTTGCGATGGCGTCGCGCTCGAGCTGAGATGGCCCTCACCGCTGCAGGCGCGGCTCGTGCGGGGAAGCGTAGATCCTCCCCTGGGCTGGATTTCGCACCGCTTCGACGAGAAGGTGCCGGCGTACACGCTGGTCCTTTCCGGTAGCATTGACGAAGACTGGGAGGGATTGAGTACGGTCAGAGTATCGCTCCCAGAATCCGGCTGAGGTGGCGCACGGACGTTATGTGAACCAGTATGCGGCGTCATGTAAGCTGCCGTGCGATCAGCCGGGGCAGGCGGATTACGAACCCGGTGATCAGGCGCAAGTACTTGACCGTAAAGGCGGACTTCAGTGGCACTCATAGGATTCCGCTCCACTACAGTGGCCGATGAGTCGGCGATCCTGGCCGTGCTACAAGAAGCCCATGAAACGGCGTCCGCCAGTCCCATGCTCGATCGTCGGCACCTGCACTGGAAGTACTGGGAGCCACATGAGGGCTGGCGCGGGTCCCGCTCGTACGTGCTCACGAAGGATGAGCGGATAGTCGCGCACGCCGCGGTGGTTCCCGCCACATGCGTGTGGGGAACGAATCGCATCGACATACTGCACGTGGTCGACTGGGCGGCGCGGCCGGATGCGCGCGGCGCCGGCGCCGCGATCATGCAGCACCTCGGCAAGCTGGCGGATGCCATTTTCACGTCGAACGGCAGCGCTATGGCATTTCAGTTACTGCCGTTCATGGGCTTTAAGGCGTCCACTACCACCGTAACGGATTATGTCCGGCCCGTGCGGCCATGGCTTTATTTGCGGGAGCTAGGTGCTCACCTCAGCTGGCGGCCGGCGGCAAGAAGCTTGCGCAATGCGTTTTGGGCAGTGCGGGCACCGTCCGGCACGCGCGATACGCGTCGTGCGCGGGAGATCAGTGCGGAAGAACTCGCGACCGCACGGATCCCATGGCCCATGCCCAAATACGGCAGCGCCGTGTTGCAACGCCCCTCGTCCGTGATGAGCTACTGGCTGCGGTGCCCGGCAGTGCCAATGAAGCTGTACGCTGTGGAAGCAGGTTCGAATGCCGAGGGCTATTTCGTTCTCGCATTTGCGCCGGGCCAGGCACGCATCGTCGATTGCTGGCTCGACAGCGACGCGCCTTCGGGCTGGGACGCACTGCTGAACCTTGCCGTGGAGCAGGCCCGACGACACGAGGAAGTCGCGGAAGTCACTGCGACCAGCAGCGAACCGCTCCTGGCCCACGCCCTGGAGCGCTGCGGTTTTCACGCCCGATTCTCGCGACCGCTGTTCGTGCGCGCCGCCAGCGGAGTCCGGCTTCCGGATGTCGCCATACGCGTCCAGATGCTCGACTCCGACGCCGCGTATCTACATAACGGTATGCGGCACTTCCTGGCTTGAACCGTCCCGTCGCTGCCTGCCTTGATGCGCCGGCGGCTGTCCCTCACAATGACCGACCACCATAGACAAGGCAAAGCGGCCCATGCAAGACCTGCTGCCCCGCGTTCAGAAGGCGTTTCACGCCGCGTTTGACGTGGATCCGCAATCGATCACCCTGGCCACGCAGCCGGACGACGTTCGCGGGTGGGATTCCATGGGTCACGTTAGCCTGGCAAGCAGCCTGGAGCGTGAATTCAACATAACTTTCGACGTTGACGAGCTGATGGCGATGGAGAACGTGCGCGAGATCGTCAGGATCGTGGGGGCGAAGCTCAGCCCTTCGGCTTGACATGACCCGCTCGGTCGATTGGAACTTTGCAGCCCGTCTGCTCGCCCGCGCCGAAGGCAGATCGCAGCTCACCGACGCCGCGAGCGGCGATGTGGTCCCTCCCCAGGACGTTCAGGGCGCCGTGGCACGATTCGCATCCGGCTTCTTCGCCAGCGGCTTGCGCTGCGGCGATCGGGTGTTGATCGTTTGCGATCTAAGCTTGACCAGCACTCTGGCATATCTTGGCGCCATGTATGCCGGGCTAGTGCCGGTGCCGGTGCACGAGCGCACCTGGGCGACCTCCGGGGAAGCAATATTCAACAAAACAGACCCACGGGCCATCTGGAGCCCGGCCGGCGTTGAATGCGGCTGCGCCGAGCGCCGTGGCACTACGCAACTTGCCGGCCGCCTTCGCGGGCAGCACGATGCGCCGCCTGCTGCGTGCCGCGAGGACGATCTGGCCGTCCTGATGCCGACTTCCGGTTCGACGGCACTGCCTCGAATCGTGATGGTCAGCCACGGCAACCTGATGGCCAATACCGAAGCCATCATCCGCAGCCAACGTCTCGGTGACGACGAGCGAGCCCTGCTCATTCTGCCGGTCAGTTACTGCTTCGGCGCCAGCGTGGTGCATACCCATCTCTACCAGGGCGGTGCAATCGTCTTTGATTCACGTTTCATGTTTCCCGACAAGGTGCTGCGGGCGATCGGGGAATTCGGCTGCACGACCTTCGCCGGTGTTCCGACCGCGTACAATATATTGCTGCGCCGGTCCAACATCAGGACCATTCCAGTCAAGCCGCTGCGGCGTTTCCTGCAGGCGGGAGGCGCGCTGGCGCCGGAGCACGTTGAGGAGATGCGCAGGATTGTGCCGCACGCGGATTTCTTCGTCATGTATGGTCAGACAGAAGCCACGGCCCGCATCTCCTGCTTGCCTCCGGCGCGCCTCGGCGACAAATTGGGAAGCGTCGGCGTGCCCCTCGACAATCTCAAGATCCGGGTGGTGCGCGCCGATGGCCAGGACGCCGCGGTCGGTCAGGAGGGTACGATCTGGGCGGCCGGCAAGTCGATTTGCGCCGGGTATCTCGACGACCCGGAGGCAAGCGCGCAGAAATTCCGCGATGGCTGGCTCGTAACCGAAGACGTCGGCTACCGCGACGAGGATGGTTTCCTGTGGATAGTCGGGCGTGCGAGCGAGTTCCTCAAAATGCGCGGAGTACGTGTGAGCTTCGCTGAGATCGAGGCGCGCGTCGCCACGGCACCCGGGGTCCGCGAGTGTGCTGCGGCGGCTGTGCCACATGCCGAAGCGGGGGAGGCGCTGGCGCTGTACGTCGTCGCACAAGAGGGTGCGCAGGACGTGCTGAGCGCCGTGCGGCGCCGCTTGCCGTCGGAATGGATCTGCGATTCGGTAAACCTGGTCGAGGGTTTGCCCAGGACTCCCCACGGCAAACTCGCGCGATCGCTGCTGCGTCCAGCGGCCCGCGGCCGCGAACAGTAGGCGCGCGTGCCGGAGCACCTGCCAGCCGACGTCGCTCAGCAGCTCGACGATCTTCTGCTGGGGCCGCCGTTTGCGCGCGAGCCGGGAGAGCGGCATGCGAAACTGCTTGCGGTCCTGCAGGCAGAGCTCAGTTACGCGATCGAGCGGCATGCGCCGCTGCGCCGCTACGTAGAGGCGTGGCCCGTCGACTATCGGGCCGCGCAACGAATTACGGATTTGCCGTATCTGCCGGTGGGGGTGTTCAAGGCGGATCCGCCGCTGGCACTGGTATCCCCGGAGGCGATCGTGCGCACGCTCGCCTCGAGTGCTACGACCGGGCAGACGCCAAGCCGCGTGGTGCTGGACACCGAGACGTCGCGTCGGATGGTCAAGGGTGTCACGAGCATCATTCGCGACTTCATCGGGCCGATGCGCCGTCCCTACCTCGTGATCGACACGCCGGAGAGTCTGGTCGGCGGTGCTCAACTGGGGGCGCGCAGCGCGGCGATTCAGGGTCTGCGGAGCTTCGCGACGGACATCACCTGCTGCCTGAAGAGTGACGCCGACGGCCAACTGAGGCTCGACGAGCGAGCTTTACTCGCCTTTGCCGAGCAGGTAGGAAACGCGGACGCCCTTGTCTATGGCTTCACCTACGTTATCTGGCAGTATTTTGTGTTGCCGCTGCGGGCGAGGGGCATCACGTTGCGCATGCCGAATGTGCGGCTCCTGCACAGCGGCGGCTGGAAGCGCCTGCAGGATCAGGCGGTTCCACGTGAGACCTACGCTGGCGGCGTCGCGAGCGTGTTTGGTTGCACTGCAGAGCGGATCGTGGATTTCTACGGCATGGTGGAGAATGTCGGAATCATCTATCCGGACTGCGAGCACGGTAACAAGCATGTGCCCGCGTTTGCCGAGGTCATCGTTCGCGATCCATTGACCCTCGAACCCGTGCAGATCGGGGCGCAAGGCCTGGTGCAGGTGTGCAGTGCGCTGGCGACCAGCTTTCCGGGCTTCACGGTCCTGACCGACGACATCGCTGAGATCGTCCGCTACGACGGCTGCCCGTGTGGGCGACGCGGCACCTGTTTCCGGTTCGTAAAACGCGTGCCGAAGGCTGAAGTCAGGGGTTGCGGTAACATCGATACGCTGCGACAGCGGGCGACCGCACTCTGAGCGAGCGATGTCAGAGCTCATCCGCATCGTAGACTCGCCGAGTGAGATAGCCGCTGCCGCGCAGCGCCTGCGCGAGCGTGTGGGGCTACGCGAGTTGACTGCGCGTCGTGTGATAGAGGTTCTCGAGCGCTGGGGTACGGCTCTGCAGGGGCCGGCGCTCGACACCATCCCGGGGGTGCCATTTCTGCGCCTGTGGTTGCGACGCGGGACGCTCGAGCCGATCGTGGCCCGAGAACTGGGGTCCAGCGCCCTGGACGGCAATTGGTGGAGCGAGCGCGGCGGCCACCTGCGGACCTTCCCGCTGGGGGTAGTCGGCCATTGGCCAGCGGGCAACATCGAGATCCAACCCGTGCTGTCGCTGTCCTGTGGCCTGCTCGGCGGCAATGCGGGACTGGTGCGCGTCCCGTCGGGATTGCTCGCACAGACCAAGGCGCTGCTCGACAAACTGCAGGAAATCGACGTGGAGGGCGTGCTCACGGAGCGCGTCTTCATGGCGGCTTTCGACCACGAACGGCTGGATCTGCAACGGGCAATGGCCGCTTCCGTAGACGGTGCGATGATCTGGGGTGGTGAGGAGGCCGTCACCCAGATCCGGGCACTGCCCTTTCCCCATTGGGCGCGGCTGGCAGTCTTCGGTCCGCGCCTGTCTGCCGCCGCAATGGATGGGGAATGCTGGGGCGACGAGGATGAGCGCCAGGCGTGGTGCCGCCGCATCGCGCGCGACGTATGGCAGTTCGATCAACAGGCATGTTCGTCACCACAGACCTTGTTTCTCGAACGGCGCGACGGCTGCGATCCGGGAGCGTTTGTCGCGGCGCTGGCCGCGGCACTGGAAGCGGAGAACCGTGCCCATCCGCGTCGGGATATACATCCGGCCCTGACCTCGGCGATCTGCCTCGCGCGCGCCTCCTGGCTGCTCGACGCTGCGGCGCATCGCGCCCTCTTTCCGCTGACTCCCGATTGGACGCTGCTCATCGGAGCCGGTGCGGATATACCGCAACCTACGCAGGGCAGAACGCTTAGCGTGCTACTGGTCGAGGACCTGTCAGAGCCGATCGCAAGGTTTGGTGGCGCGGTGCAAACGCTGGGGTTGGGCGTGAAGAACGCAGCCAGGGAGGCCGCCCTGGCCCGCGCGGCCGGCCACAATGGAGTGGACCGGATCGTGAAACTGGGTGGCATGCACGTTTTTGGCTCGCCGTGGGACGGCTCCGATATGATCAGGCCCATGGTCCGCCTGGTCCGTCATATGCCATCGAATAGCGGCTAGACAATCAACCGTAAAGGCCGACGCACCTGTGAAAAACGCCGAGGCATTCCTGGTGGCGCTGGAGCGCAGATCGAAATTACTCGCGCCACGCGCGATTGCCACGTTCGCTGCAAACCGCGAGCTGTGCTCCTGGCTCCTCGATCCGCTGGCGAGGTGGGCGGAGGCCGCCTACGGCGAGAAGGCTTTTGAGGACGCAGCACTCGGCTACGTCAAGTACTGTCTGGGCGTGGCCCAGGCTCAGGCGATCTACGAACGTGCCGGCCGATACACGCCAGAGTCGATGCCCGAGATCACTTCGGGCGTCTATGAGGACGCAGGCTACATGATCCCCTACATGTGGGCGGCGATCCTGATTTACGCCTTCTGGCCATCAATGATCAGCCATCTCGCGCTCTTTCGGCATGAGTTCCTGCGGCAACTGCCAGCCGATGCCGCGGTACTCGAGCTCGCCTGCGGGCACGGGGTGTTAAGCCTGCTGGCTGCCGAAGAGCGACCCGATATCCGCGTAACCGGCCTCGACATCAGCGCACCGGGCGTAGCCGTAGCAAACCGACTGTGTACCGCCTCCGGGCACTCCGGCCGGGTTCGCTTCGGCGTCGCCGATGCGCTGCAACTCGACAAGGCGCAGCAGCCGGGTGCTTACCAGGGCATCATTTCGGCGATGCTGGCCGAGCATCTGCCGACGCCGGCGCCGCTGTTTCCGGCAATCGCGCGGCAGCTGGCGCCCGGCGGCCTGGTGTTCTTCAGCGTCGCGCTGGAATCCGCGCAGCGCGATCACGTGTTCGAATTCCACACGGAGAGCGAGCCGCTACGCATGGCGGAAGAATCCGGATTGCGGGCCTCGCGACTCGTCTCCGACGCCAGCGCCGTCGCCGCGAAATCGAAGTTTCTGCCGCGCTCGACCGCGATGATACTTCGGGCTCGGTGATGGCAACGCCAGTCATGACGTTCTCTGAGGTGCGGGGGCTCCTGAAGCAACGCTTCCCCATGATCATGGTGGACACGGTCATCGAGCTGGTGCCGGAGCGGCGCATCCGCACGACAAAGAATGTTACCGGCAACGAGATCCAGTTCCTCGGTCACTTCCCCGACTACGCGATCATGCCCGGTACACTCATCGTCGAAGCACTCGGGCAATCCGCCTCGATCCTGTTCTTGCGCAGCACTACCTTACGGATGCGGCCCGAAGAATTTCTCGTGTTGGGTCTGATCAAGGACATGCGGTTCCTGGCACCGGTGCTCCCCGGCGACCGCCTGGAGATCACCGTCGATATCATTAAGATCGCCGGAGACATCGCGCTCGTCGAAGGCGTCGTCTCGGTCGATACGACGATTGTCGCCCGTGGTCAGCTCGGCTTTGCCAAACGCGTGCTGGGCCCTCCTTCTGCTGGGCAGGCCGGCGGTTCCTAGTGCCCTTGCGATCCGCGGCGCGCCGCCAGCGCCGGCAGCCGCAACAGGAAACCGGCCAACAGGCGCAGGTACATGGAGGTGAGCAGCACGTTGTCCCGCCAGTAGTGGAAGTGCGAGACGCCGCCTTCCTCGCGGCTGAAATACTGCACCGGAGCCGGCAGGTTCACGGCGGGCACCCCGCGCCAGCTGAGGCGCACCACTGCCTCGGCGTCAAAATCAAAGCGCCGCATCCAGCGGCTGTGTTCCATGACTTCGATGAGCGGGGCGATCGGGTACACCCGGAACCCAAACAGCGTGTCGTGGATGCCAGCCCACAAGGTTTCGAGGTTGGTGGCCCAGTTGGCGATGCGCCGGCCGCGCACGCGTACGGTTGGGGCGCTGGCATCAAACACCGGCTCGCCGAGGATCATGGCCTCAGGCGCCGCGCGCGAGGCCTCCATGAAGGCAGGGATGCATGCGGCCGGATGCTGGCCGTCGGAATCCATGGTCAGGGCGTGGGTGAAGCCGGCGCGCTGCGCCTCGCGCAGTCCGTCAAGGAGCGCGGCACCCTTGCCGCCGTTGATAGCCCGCACCAGCACACGCAGGCCCGGATCGGTGCGGGCCATTTCCTCGAGCACGGCGGCGGAGCCGTCGGTACTGCCGTCCACGACGACCCAGACAGGGTCCCAGCGGGCCCGGGCGTCGCGCACCGTGTCGCGCACCTTCGCACCGGGGTTGAAGCTCGGGATCAGCACCAGGTGAGTCGCGGATGGCGTCACTCTTTACTTTCAACGAGCCGGGTGGACTTGGCGATCATCCACGCCACACCGAAGCCGAGAGTCCAGTAACCGTGCGTCGCCACGAGCGGGCTGTCCGCAAAGCTCGCCCCGGCGAGAGTGTCGTAGCGCACGTAGGCACCAACCCAATAAGAAGGATAGCGCCGCGACAGGGAGGCGAGCGCCTGGGTCCCGGCGTAACCTCCGCGAGCCTCAAAAGCGGGGCGGCCGGGGCTCGCGTATTGCGGGGCTACGTTGTAGAAATAATCATCGTAGCTGCGTATCGCGAACAGCGGGCCGGCGAGAAACCCGAGCTTCCAGCCCTCGGAGCCGCGCAACTGCGCGATGTCGAGGTTGATATTGGGAGCCGCGAAGGCGCCGATCGCGCGCGGTGAGGTGTCGATCGTAAAGGCTTCGCGCACCGGCACCCGCACATTTAGCTTCAGCCGTTCATCCGCCGAGCGCCACAGATGTATGTCCAGCGCCGGTCCAACTTCCAGCGTCGGGCGCAGGTCCGGCATCCCGTGCCGTGCCGAGTCGTTGAGCACCGGTGTCGTGCCATTGACGCTGAAACTGAGCTCGACGCGGTCCTGGTTGAAGAACCTGCCGCGCAGACCGTTCGCATCGGAGCGCAGAAAGTTGCCGCGGTATACAAAGTAGGGCAGCGGTATCGGGTAAGCGTGCGAGGTGGCGGAGCCGCGGTAGTCGTCGAACGCCAGAACGCCAGCGCCTAGGCCGAATTCCCATAGCGGCTTCACATCCGCCGGCGAGGGCTCATCGGCGTGCGCCGCGCCGCTGGCACAGATTGCCAGGGCGAGGGCCGCAAGCCCGATGGGATGCATCACTGGTGTGCGTCGGGAGCGGCGCCGGCAGCGAGCGGGCAGATGGCGGCTGCCTCTATTTCCACCGACAGATCCTGGCGGCAGATGTCTGCCTGCAGATAGACAAAGCGCGCACCGGCTGCCAGGGCGGGGGCGAGCTGCGCCTGGATGATCGGCAGATCCGCCGGGCGTCGCACATACACTTTGCCGGCCAGTGAGCCGAGGTCGAAACGCGTGCCGGCCGCCGCCGCATTCGCCTGCGTCAGGAGCGCCTCGATGTTGACCAGGGTCTCGCGTGTCTGGGCGGCGATGTCGCCGACGTGCGTCGAGCGGTGGCCGACGATGCTCGCCGTTCCCGAGATAAACAGGGCGAGACAGCCGCGCTGGCGCACCAGCGCGGCGCGCGAGAACACCGGGCTGTGGCGGCCGTACTGCCGCGGGTAGTGATAGGCGCTGACCTGGCGGGGATTTTCCACGAACGTCGGCGCGGTCCGGCCCGCCAGAAAGTACACCACCAACGGGCTGCCGGTGGCCGCGCCGAGAGCCGAGGCGGCCGGCACGTTGCCGGTGAGCAGGCGCCCGCTGCCGCGCAATGCCTGCTGGCGCGCGGTGTTGAATTCCCGATAGCGCTCCGTTCCAGCGGCTTCGCGGTTGATGTCCGGCAGGTAGTTCCAGACGCGCAATAGGTGCGGGTAGCCGCTGGCATCGAGCGCAGCGCAGATCTCCTCGTAAGCGAGAGTGGTGGCGGCGTGCAGGCCGCCGGGATCCTCTTCCACCACCGCGATGCACCCAAACAAGAGTTCATCACTGCGGCGGAAGCGCACGCGGTTGTGTGCGCCCGCTGTGAGCGGCTCGCCGCAGCGCCACACCTCGCACACGTCCGCGTCGCCGCACAGTACGGGCGTGCGCACCCGCACGAGCGGAGCCTCGGCCGGGTCCGACTCATCCAGCAGGGTGCCGTTGAACGTGGCGACGCCCAGCACGTCTGCCGCCGGCCCCGCCCGGTATTCGGCAGCTGAGAGGTACTCCAGATTCAGGCCGAGCCGCGCGCCCCTCAGGGACACGAGCGACGCGTCAGCTCTTCGGTGCAGGCTCACTGGATTTGCCCGTCACGGCTCCCTTTACCTTGTCGGCCCCCTCCTTGGCCTTCGCGCCGACGGCCTTGGCGCTGTGGGCGACTGCCTGTCCCACCTTCTTGGAGTCGTCGCGAATGGTGTCGCGAACGGGCTGGGTCTTATCGGCCACGGCGTGCCCAACGGTGGTGGCGCTGTGGGCGACCGCGTGACCGACCGTTTTCGCGTCGTCCTTGATGGTCGTGGTGGTGTCAGTGCTCTGGGCCTGGGCTGCTGTCAGCATCAGGGTAATGGCGGCGGCGCTTGCCGCGCGAAGCAATGTGTTTTTCATGGCGGCATCGTACGACATTCGCACCCGCTCTTGAACCCGTCGGCGCTGCGCGGTGCCAATCGTCACCCTGTTAGGGCAAACTCCGCCGGATGCGCCTCGACCGGCTTCCCATCTCTGTTCTGCGCACCCGCTACGTCCCAGGCGGCTGGGACGTGCTCGCCTTCGTGCTCGTGTTTGCCTTCTTTATCTACGCTGCGCAGGCGGCGCGTGGTCTGACCGGTTCGCTCCCGGGCCTCGAGGCCACGCCGATCTCGCTCGCGCCCTCGGCGCTCATCGGCTACGCCGCACGCACGGCGTTGCGCATGCTGATCGCGATGGTGGCCTCGCTGGTGTTCACGTTCACTTACGCGACGCTCGCCGCCAAGAGCCGCCGCGCGGAAGTGATCCTGGTGCCGCTGCTCGACTTCCTGCAGTCGGTGCCGATCTTAGGTTTCTCGATCTTCCTCCTGTTCTTTCTGCAGCTCACGCCCGGGAGGGTGGCCGGCGCGGAAATGGCTGCGATTTTCCTGATTTTCACCAGCCAGGCGTGGAACATGGCGTTCAGCTTCTACCACTCGTTGCGCAGCATCCCGGACGAGATGGTCGAAGCGTCGCGCAATTTCCAGCTCGGCGGGTGGCTGCGGTTCTGGCGCCTCGAGGTGCCGTTCGGCATGCCGGCGCTCATCTGGAACATGATGATGTCCATGTCCGGCGGCTGGTTCTTCGTCGTGGCCTCGGAGGCGATCACCGTCGGCAACACCACGGTCACCTTGCCAGGCGTCGGGTCTTACATTGCGCTTGCCATCGCGCAGAAGAACCTCGTGGCCATCGGCTGGGCGATCGCCGCAATGGTCGTCGTGATTCTGCTATTCGATCAGCTCCTGTTCCGCCCGCTGATTGCGAGTGCTGACTGGTTCCGCCTGGAACAGGAGGCGGGGTTCACGTCGAGCCATTCCTGGGCGCTCACCATGATGCGCCGCTCGCGCTTCCTGGGTATCGTCGCGCGCGCATTTGCCGCCATGCTGCGCGCCGGCGTGAAGGAACGCCCGGCAGGTGCGGCTGCCGCGCCGGTTGTGCGGGGTGTCATAGACTGGGATTCGCGCGCGGTTGATTACGCCTGGTACGCCGCGCTGGTGCTGATCGGCCTGGGGGCACTGTGGAAGACCGCGCACTTCGTGCTGGGCTCGGTGAGCCTTGCCGAGATCGGCCACGTCATCGTGCTTGGGAGCATTACGCTTTTGCGCGTGGCGGTCCTGATCGCGCTGGCGAGTGTGATCTGGGTGCCCATCGGTGTGTGGGTCGGCATGCGTCCACGCGCCGCCAGTATCGTGCAGCCAATCGCGCAGCTGCTGGCCGCCTTCCCGGCCAATCTCTTGTTTCCGATCGTCGTTTCGGCCGTGGTCCTGTACAAGCTCACCCCCGACATCTGGCTCAGCCCGCTCATGATCCTCGGCACCCAGTGGTACATCCTTTTCAATGTGATCGTGGGCGCCTCCGCCATCGCGCCGGATCTGCGCTATGCAGGCGAGAATCTCGGGGTGCGCGGCTGGCTGTGGTGGCGTCGGGTGGCGCTGCCGGCGGTGTTTCCCTTCTACGTGACCGGCGCCATTACCGCCTCGGGAGGGGCGTGGAATGCGAGCATCCTGGCCGAGGTAGCCACCTGGGGGAAGGAGACGGTGACCGCACATGGGCTCGGCGCGTACATCACCACCGCCAGCACCGCCGGCGACTTTCAGCGCTCGGTTCTCGGCACGGTCGTCTTGAGTCTGTTCGTGGTTACCGTGAACCGCACGTTCTGGCGGCCACTGTATGCACGCGCCGAGCGCAAGTTCCGCATCAGCTAGGAACACTTAGTGCAGCCGAATCCTGCGCCGTCACATCCGGGCGCTGAGATCGAACAATTTCCGTCGCACCCGGAGCCAGGCCTCGCCGCCAAGCTGTTTGAGTAATTTCTTCCCTGACCACGCGAACCGCTGGGCGAGGGCCGTTCCGCGTCGGCCCCGTGTGAGGGAGGTGATACTCCGATCTGACGTGCGCCGGGTGACCGAGAACCGTCCTATAACCGACACGCCATCGAGTGCCGTGACGCGCCGGGTCGGCTCCGAATTGAATAGCACCCGGATCCCCGCGGCTGCGGCCATTCGCGCAACCTCGAGCGAATAGAATCCACCGGGGACGGACGCGGACACGACGGGCGCACCGAGGATATCGGCAATCCGGTCACAACTGTCGCGCCACTCAGCCAGGATCGATGCCGTCGGCAGTTTGCTCATCCGCGCTGGATGGCTCGCCGAGTGTGTGCCAACGATGTGGCCGCTGGCGCAGAGGCGGCGCAGATCGGCAGCACTCATGAATCCCGGTTCGCCGATGAGGTTCGTCGTGATGAAAAAATGTGCGCGCCAGCCTCGCTCCTCGAGGAGCCCGGCGATCCGGTCGACGCCGCTTCGGCCACCATCGTCGAATGTGAGTGCCAGGCCGCGGTTCGATTGCGCCAGATCGCCCGGTTCCCGAATAGACAGGGGAGTTGATGGTCCGAGCGCGTCACCAATCATATCGAGGTGCCTGCGGAATTGGTTCTCCGTTAGCTTGTAGGACGCGGCGTCCGTGCCTTGAAACCCGCTGTCGTCGCAGTCAGCGTCGCGGAGCACGTCGTGGTACATGAGTGAGGTCAGTGTCACGGAACAAGCTCGCGAGCAGTCCGTCGCCACCGCAGGAACGCAGAAAGCCAGGGCTGACCCCAGTTGCGTGAGCGGTCCGCTGCGACGGTGAGTGGCTGTGCGCGCCGGGCTGCGATTTCGAGCAGCTTGCTGCGGATGCCATCGAGGTTCTCGAGCACGACCCGTTCCTGAATGCGAATGTGCGATTCGGTGGCCGCGTCGAACCGGTAGCGGTAGAACTCGTAGATTGGCCCAGTATCAATTCCGTCGTCGATGCGCAGCAGCGTCAAGCCGACATTCCCGGGGTCGTTGCACGCGAGCGCCCAGAAGCATCCGTGAGCGTTGCGATACTGCGGACAAATCCCCGGGTGGAGGACGAACGTACCGAAGCTGGGTATCTCGTAGACACTTCGTTTCAGCAGCCACTTGCAGCGCGCGACCATCAGGTCGGGGGCGGCCCGGCGGAGAAAATCGGTCACCCGCGCGTCATTGGGGTTGGGAGTCATCAGCGTCGGGAACTCGGCTGGCGTCGCTCGCATCGATGCCGTCAGGCGTTTGAGTTGGGACCGCTCCCACGCCCGGTCCCCCGCTGCCAGGAAAATCCGGTAGTACAGGCGAAACGCGAGTATGTCAAAAAGCCTCCAGAATCCGACGCGACGGTACTCGGCACGAAGGCGGCGAATCTTCGCTGCACGGCCCTCGCGAATGACGATTATGGCGACCACGTCCGCAAAGCCAGCGAGCCACCGCGGCAGAAATTCGCTGTTCACTGAATCGCCGTCATGGCAGATCACGGCGATCCGGGGGTGGGGCGTCCGCGCGGCGTCACTCGGCGGTTGAGTCAACCTCATCCGGCATTGTACCGACTGTCCGCGCCACGCGCTCCGTGGGCGGAATTTGCGGTAGGCTGCGGAGCGCCGCAGGAGCTTCGCAGGAGACGCCCGTGAATGTAACCGCCCCGCAGCTTAATCTCGCGCCGCTGCTCGATGTGCACTCGGTGTGCAAGTCGTTCCGTAAGCCCGACGGGGATCAGCTGGTTGTTCTCGAGGACGTCAACCTCGCACTGCGGCCCGGGGAGATCGTGGGCCTCCTGGGGCGTTCCGGTTCCGGCAAGTCGACGCTGCTGCGCTCGATCGCAGGTCTTGACGCACCCACCAGCGGGGTCGTGAGTTATCTTGGCCAGCCGGTGTCGGGCCCCGCCCGCGGGATCGCCATGGTGTTCCAGAGCTTCGCCCTGTTTCCATGGCTCACGGTGCTCGAGAACGTGCAGCTGGGACTCGAGGCACTCGGGGTTCCGGAGCCGGAGATGCGCAAACGCTCGCTGCAGGCGATTGACCTCATTGGCCTTGACGGCTTCGAGTCCGCCTACCCGCGCGAGCTCTCCGGCGGTATGCGCCAGCGCGTGGGGTTCGCCCGCGCGCTCGTGGTCCATCCCAACATCCTGCTCATGGACGAGCCGTTCTCCGCGCTCGATGTGCTGACCGCCGAGACGCTGCGCTCGGACTTCCTGGATCTTTGGGGTGAGGGGCAGCTGCCGATCAAGGCGGTGCTGCTGGTGACGCACAACATCGAGGAGGCGGTGCAGATGTGCGATCGGCTGCTGATCTTCTCGAGTAACCCGGGGAGGGTGGCAAGTGAGATCCCGATCGACCTGCCGCAGCCGCGGCACACACAGGACCCGCGCTTTCGGGCGCTCATCGAGCGGGTATACGTAGAGATGACCGCAAGACCCCGCGGCGAGCCACGCACGGGTCCCAAGGCCGAGCGTTTCCCGGGCACCGGCATCGGCACTGTGCTCACACATGTGTCGTCCAACGTCCTCACCGGCCTGCTGGAGGCGGTGAACGAGCCACCCTACAACGGTAAAGCCGACCTGCCGGTGATCGCCGAGGAGCAGCACCTGGAAGTCGACGAACTGTTTCCTGCGGCCGAAGCGCTGCAGCTGCTGCGCTTCGCCGAAGTCGAGGGCGGCGATATGAAACTGACGGAGGCGGGGCTGCAGTTTGCCCACGGGGAGACCGATGATCGCAAAAAGCTCTTCGCACGCCACCTGATCACGTACGTGCCACTCGCAGCCCATGTGCGCCGGGTGCTCGATGAGCGCGCCAGCCACACCGCTCCCAAGAGCCGTTTCTTCGATGAGCTGGAGGACTACATGGCCGAGGACGCCGCAGAGCAAACCCTGCGCACCATCATCAGCTGGGGTCGCTACGCGGAAGTATTCGCGTACGATGACAACCGCCAGGCGTTCAGCCTGGAAAATCCTGCCTGAACACCCGTCGGTCGGCCTGAGGGAATCCGGGGCGACGCAGGCGCTCCCCGCAAGAATTGCCCGATTGATTGCGGACGTCCAGAATGCCGGCCGTGAAAGAATTACCGGGGGGCGGCGACCTTGAAAAGCCGCGCGAGCAAGCGCGCCCGTCGCCGGCGGCAGCGCCAGGGGCATTGCCGCGCCGGCTTCCCGCCACGACTGACTCATCGCGCGAGGCGATGCTTACCCGGCAGCAACGTCTGCGCGATGACGGCTACGAAATCGAGCAGATCGCGGGTCGCGGCCCCGAGATCGAGCCCGAGCGGCTCGCCGGCAGCATCGAAGGTTTCGTCGGCTTTGCCCGGGTGCCTCTCGGGGTTGCAGGTCCCGTGCGGATCGCGGGCGCGGCCGCCTCGGGAGATTTCTTCGTGCCGCTGGCGACCAGCGAAGGCACGCTGATTGCCTCATTCCAGCATGCGTTCAACGCCATCAACCGCTGTGGTGGCGCGCGCGCGCTGTGCAGCCGCGAGCAGGTCGGCCGCGCGCCGTGCTTCGAGTTCGAGAGCCTGACGCAGGCCGGCGAGTTTGCCCGCTGGCTGCCGACGCGGCTGGCTGCACTCCAGGAGACCACTGCGGCAGCGTCGCGGCACTGCCGGCTGCTCGAAGTGCGCGCGGCGGTCGTCGGCAACACGGCCTACGTGGTGCTGGAATTCGCCACCGGGGACGCGGCGGGACAGAACATGGTCACGAAGGCCGCTGAGGCTGTCTGCCAGCGCGTGTTGGCCGAGACACCCGTCGGTCCGCGCTCGTGGCTCATCGAATCGATGCTCTCGGGTGACAAGCGCGCCACGGCACAGTCATTTCGCGGGGCGCGTGGGCGTAACGCGAGCGCGGAAGTGCTGCTACCGGCCAAACAGATCGAACGCTACTGGCGCACCGATGCCGACAGCATGGCGCGTGCCTGGCATCAGGCGGTCAATGGCGCCGCGCAGGCGGGCACCATCGGTCTTCAGGGTAATGTCGCGAACGCAATTGCGGCGCTCTTCATCGCGTGCGGCCAGGATGCGGCGTGCGTCGTTGAGGCGACGACGGCGCTGACGCGGGTCGAAAGCCTGCCCGGTGGTGACGCCTATGTGTCCGTGACCCTGCCGAATCTCATCGTTGGCACCGTCGGCGGCGGGACTTATCTGCCCACCGCACGGGAATGCCTCGCCATGCTCGGGTGTGCCGGGGATGGCAAGGCGAGCAAGTTTGCGGAAGTCTGCGCGGTGGTGGCGCTTGCCGGGGAGCTGGCGATTACCGGCGCCATGGCGAGCGGCAACTTCGCGAGCGCGCATGCGGCCGGCGGCCGCCGCGCGCAGAGCGACGGCGGCGGCCCGGCGTGAGGCGCAACCGCAAACCCATCCGGACCTTCCTGCTGCGACGCGTGTTTCCACCCATCGCACTGTGGATCTATCGGCGCTGGGGCGGCTCGTGGCGCTATGTGACAGAGAACGAGCAGGTACTCACGAATCTGCTGCGCGGCCCGCGGCCGCTCGTCGGCGCGTTTCTGCACGGCCGCACGTTTCAGCTCCTTTACTACTTCAGTCGCCCGGAACGCGGACGCTGGATCCTCATGTGTTCGCAGAGCCGCGACGGGGATTTCATGGCTCAGGTAGAGCAGGGTCTGGGCTTTCGCGTGGCACGCGGCTCATCTGGAAAGGGTGGGGCACGCGCCCTGGTGCAGATGATCAAGGGACAGCGCGAGGACCGGGGCCTGAGCTCGTGTCTCGCCGTTGATGGTTCACGCGGGCCGCGCGGCGTCGCCCAGTTCGGCACGCTGACGCTCACGCAGAAAACCGGTGGGGTGCTGTTGCCCGTGGCGGCATCGACTCGCGACGCCTGGATCTGCGGCAGATGTTGGGACCGGAACGTGATGCCGAAGCCGAACGCGCAAATTCGCATTCTGATCGGAGAGCCGCTCGAGGTGCCCCCCGGGCTCGACGCCGCGGCGCTCGAAGACAAGCGTGCGCTGCTCGAGCAGCGCCTGCTCGCGATGCACACCGAACTTGACGCGCGTACCGGCTTCAAGGATTCGCACCCGTTGCGGGCCGAAGGTGGAATCGCACCGCGCCTGGTTCCCGATACCGCCGCATAGCGCGTTAGGGCCGCGCCTCGGGCAGCGGTTCAGTGAGCGTTCTTCTGGTCGCGCACCACGATCGCAAGCGTCCTGGCCAGGATTTTGATGTCGAGCCAGGGCGACCAGTTGCGCAGGTACTCGAGGTCGTAGCGCACGCGCTCGCTCATCGTCTCTAGCGTTTTAGTTTCACCACGCAGGCCATTCACCTGCGCCCAGCCCGTCATGCCGGGCCGCACCTTGTGACGGATCATGTAACCGGAGATGAGTTTGCGGTACTGCTCGTTGTGCGCGATGGCATGCGGCCTCGGACCCACGACGCTCATCTTCCCCTGAAGCACGTTCAGCAGCTGCGGAAGCTCATCGATCGAGGTGCGCCGCAGCCAGCGCCCCAGCCAGGTTACGCGCTGATCGTCCTTCGCCGCCTGGCGCACTACGGCGCCGTCTTCGCAGACGTTCATGGTGCGGAATTTGTATACGAGGATTTCTTCGCCGTTCAGGCCATAGCGACGCTGACGGAACAGCACCGGCCCGCCGGAGGTGAGCTTGACGGCTAGCCCGACCAGCAGCATCAGCGGCGACAGAACGATCGCCGCCAGCGCGGCGACCACGATGTCGGTCACGCGTTTGAGGACGGCGTCGGTGCCGTGGAAGGGCGTGTCGCACACCGACAACGCGGGCATGCCGTTGATCTCTACCAGCCGGCCCTGGATCAGGTCGAAGGCGAACACGTCGGGCACGAAGTAGATCGAGGCGGTGGTGTCGCGCAGTTCGCGCACCATGTCCCCTATGCGCGGCACGTTCGACAGCGGCAGGGCGATGTAGATGGAGGTAACGCCATGGGTGCGGGCGAACTCGGCGACATCCTTGCAGTGCCCCGCGAACTGTGCGGGATCAATCACCTGCGCCACACGGTCGGGGCTGCGGAAATCGAAAAATCCGAGAAAGCCGCCCTTCGGCAGACGCCGGAACAACTCGAAGCCGACGCTGTTGGCGCCGATTATGAGATAGCGCGGGGCGCGGCCGCTATGGGCGATGAGCCACCTGGTGCGCACGCGTGCCAGGTGTACCGCCTCGAGGCACAGCGGCGTGACGGCGAACCAGGTCAGCATCATCACGCGTGAGAACTGCGCACCGACCTTGAAGAGGAACGCGCCGAACAACAGCACGCCCACCACGCACGCCCATTCGAAGAGAATGCGTCCGAATTCGCTGGACAGCGAGGCGCTGGTGTCGATGTCGCTGGTGCGCTTGCGGAACACGCGACTGGATACGATGAAGGTGAGCGCCGCAACGCCGCCGATCGCCGGTGTAAGTTTGCCGCCGAAGCCGAGCGCACACGCCAACAGCGTGACCACGCAGATCAGTGGGTCGAGCTGGCTGAGTATGACGAAGATCGCGGGCTCGACGCTGCCAAAGCGCACGCGCCGTTGCGCGTCGTGTCCCGTGACAGAATCGATTACCGCCGCCAAAGTCAGTCTCCCAATTCTTAAGTGTTCTTGATTGTGTTGGGCATCGTTACTTCATCACGTCAAGCGTCCGTCCGTCCGCCGTGGACCCGCAAACTGTGAACCGGGTCATACACACCTGAGACATAAGCAGCATTCCATGCCAACGCGAAGTGCATCGATTTGATCCCGGAACTTGCAGGCGGTTCCCACCGCTCTTTAAGTCGTGAGGCGCCAGAGACTTAGAGTTCGTACCAACCGTTGCCCCAGGCCCGATTATACGCTCGTGCCGCTGACGACGCAGCGCTCGCGCGCAGTCGCCTGCACGCGACACCTCCAGGGGCCGCAGGTCGCGCTGGGGGCGGTGGTGAATCATCCAGCGCTAACCCGGTAGCGTTATGTTAACCGCTTACCGCCATACCTAACTCACGGGACCACGCCGCTGGGCGTGGCCGCCCGGGTGGCGCGGCTCAAAACGAGCTGATAACCGCGCCAACGATACGCGCGCGTGCGGTCGAGCTTGCGGCGCAGATACGTTGCCGACAGCGATGTGTCAATTCGTAACTACGCCGCCATTCGCGCGTGACACGCTCTAGGCGCAGGCCCGAAAGCAGCAGCTGCGGCACCCCGCGACTCGATGTGCGCTGGGCGCGCTGCCGTCGATCGAACAGTCAGCACGAGATCCTGGGCGAGCTGTTCGTCGTGGGTGGACTGCGTACGGTGGGCCCATGGGCCCGGCGCTCATGCGATCTTGGCTACCACGTTAAGATATTGAATTGAAGCAGTTCAAGCGGCGCGGCCGCCTGCGTCCCAGAAGCCTTTGAAGTACTTTGCCATGAGTCAGCAATAAATCATGTCCGAGCTGTGTGCTGAACTCGCGGCCCTGTTTCCCCCCGGCGCAGTCGCGGCCCAATTGCACGGGGTCGCGCAGCCCGAATATTTGACTAAAGATGAGATCAGCGCCGTGAGCCACTGTTCTGAGAAGCGTGTAAGCGACTTTACTGCCGGACGCCTGTGCGCCCGCCGGGCGCTGAAGGAGTTGGGAATCGAGGGCTTCTCGTTGCTGCCCGCAAGAGACCGGCAACCTGTCTGGCCGAAGGGGATTGCCGGCAGCATTACGCACACGGAGGGGTACTCGGCGGCGGTGGTGATCCGACAGGGGAGCGTGCGCAGCGTGGGCCTCGACGCCGAGCGGGTCGCCGCCGTGCACGAGGAACTCTGGGCTCGCATTTGCGCGCCGGCTGAGCTCAGGAACCTGCGCGCGTTTCACGGCACGCGGCGCGGCGAGCGCGCGGCAGTGACCTTCGCCGCCAAGGAGGCCTTTTACAAGAGCCAGTTTGCGCTGACCGGGGAGTGGATCGGATTCGCGGACGTGGTGGTCGAGTTGGAAGACGAGTCGGGCGGGGGAGGCGTGTTCACGGTGACACCGCAGCGGCCGGTGCTGCTGCAGAGGCAAGAGCCGCGGCAGCTGGCGGGACGTTTTCGCCGCCACGGCGAGTTCGTATCGGCGGGCATCGCGCTTTGCTGACGGAATGCACGTACCGGTACTGAGCTCGCGATATCAGGTGCAAAGAAATCTGAAGAAACCTGCGGCACGCGCCCGCTCGCGCCGCGCTCGCGGATGCGCGTATCGTCGGCCGGGATGACGAATATGCCCGCAACCGATGCGCGACCGAAGCTTCTGATCATCGATGACGATCGCGAGCTGTGCTCGATGCTGGCGGAATACTTGAGTCCCGAAGGCTTCGCGGCGCAGACCGCGGGCACCGGCCCGCTGGGACTCGAGCACCTGGCCCGCGAGGCACCCGATCTGGTGGTGCTCGACGTGATGCTTCCGGAACTCTCCGGTTTCGAGGTACTGCGCCGGATCCGCACGACCAGCCGCGTCCCGGTGATCATGCTGACCGCGCGCGGCGAGGAAGTGGACCGCGTGGTGGGACTGGAGTTGGGAGCGGACGACTATCTCGCCAAGCCCTTCAGTCCGCGGGAGCTCGTGGCGCGCATCCGTGCGGTGCTGCGGCGTGCGCCCGGGGAGGCGCCCACGGGCAGCGTGCTGCAGTGGGGGCCGCTGCGGCTCGACCTGCGGGCGCGGCGCGCCGACGTCGCTGACCAGGACCTCGAACTCACTTCGGCGGAGCTGAGGATCCTCGAGCTGCTGGTGCGCGCCGACACGAGCACCGTTTCGCGCGAGGAGCTGATGCTGCAGGCCCTCGGCCGCAGACTGCTGCCGACGGATCGCAGCCTCGATACGCACGTGAGTAACGTGCGCCGCAAGCTCACGCGGCACACGGACCGCGTCAGCGTGCAGAGCGTGCGCGGCGCAGGTTACGCGCTGGTGCTCGTCTCCGAACGCAGTGGCACGCCAGCGCTTCCGTAGCCATGCACTCGCTCTACTGGCGGATTTTCCTGGCCTTCTGGGTGGCGCTGGCACTGATTCTCGTCGGCACACTCACGGTGGCAGTCAATGCGACGGCGCACCGTACCGACCGCCCATGGGTGCAGCGCGGACAACTGTATGCCCAGGCGGCGCGCGCCTTCGAGTCCGGCGGCCCGGCAGCACTCAAGGACTGGCTGGAAGCGCTGTCCGGTGAGCCTTTCAGCCGCACGTTCGTGGTGGACCCCGCGGGCAAAGAGATGCTCGGCCGTCCGCTGCCGCAGTTCCTGAGCGGCGCGGGTGGCGCGGGTGGGGCGAGTGCTGCGAAGAGCACGCGCGCGGCAGCACACGCCACGGCGCCCGGATCGATCGCGCCCATCGGCGGGGCTTTGGTGCTGGTTGGCGCCGATGGCAGCAGCTATCACGTCGTCGTCGGCCCCGTCCGCGAGAACCCGCGCCTGTTCGGTGAACTGGAGTTGCCGGGCGTCCCGCTATCCATCCTGCTGATCGCGCTCGTCGTGAGCGGCGCGCTGTGTTTCCTGCTCGCCCGCTACCTCGCTTCCCCGGTGGACCGGCTGCGGCTCGCAACCCGGCAGATGGCCTCAGGGGATCTCAACGTGCGTGTTCTGCCGGCGCTCAAGGGGCGACGGGACGACCTGGGGTTACTCGCCGCCGATCTCGACACCATGGCGCAGCGTCTGCAGCATCTGCTCGACACGCGGCAGCAGCTGCTGCGTGACGTGTCGCACGAGCTGCGTTCGCCCCTCACACGCTTGCAGCTGGCACTGTCGCTCGCGCGGCGCGAGGAGGGTGTCGCTGAGCGTCACCTCGCGCGCGTTGGCTGCGAGGCGGACCGGCTCGAGCAACTGATCGCGCGCACGCTGCGGCTTGCGCGCCTGGAGCAGCCCGTGCACTCCCTGGACCAGGTGCGCATCGATATCGACGAGCTGCTCAAGAACATCGCCAGCGACGTCATGATCGAGGCGGACGCGCAGGGGTGCCTCGTGAACCTGCAGGCGGAGCAGGGACTCACGGTCGCCGGGGACCCGGAACTGCTGCGCAGCGCCTTCGAGAACGTGATCCGCAACGCCGTGCGCTACAGTCCCGCCGGGGCGCTGGTGAGCGTCGGCGCGCGCGCGCTGGCGGAGCGCGGCACGCAACCCCGCAGCGTCGAGGTCGCCGTCAGCGATCGCGGACCGGGCGTGCCGGAGAAGGATCTGCAGCTCATTTTCGAGCCCTTCTATCGGGTCGAGAGCGCCCGCGAACATCGTGGCGGCGGTGGCGAGGGCCTGGGACTTGCGATCGCGGCACGCGCGATTGCGCTGCACGCCGGCAGCATCGAAGCGCGCAACCTCGCCGGGGGCGGCCTGGCGGTCGTGATCATTTTGCCGGCCGCCGATCGCGCGCGCCTGCCTGATGGCCTGGGCGCCAGCGCCGCGGCGTAAGGGGCGTATAGAATGGCGCACAAGAGGGCGTCACGACCATCGTCACAAATGATTCGCCATGGCTGTGGGGCGCAATAACCGCAGCCGGCGGTGCTGCGCCGGGCGCGATCCATGACGTACGCGCGCGCGTCGAACTCGCGGATCTTGAGCGCGCCTCGTGCCTCGGCGGCCATCTCGAGGAGTTGCGCGGCCGCACGGTCCTCGTCGCCACCCATGATCAGTTAAGTGCCGCGCTGGCGCTGATCGAGCTTGACGGCGTCGCGCAGCGCCTGGTGCTGTGCCCGCCAGATCTGGCGAGCGAGCATTTCCCGCACGTGATCGCCACCGCGGGCGCGGACGCCTGGGTGCGCGATGCGCAAGCGCCGGAGAGTTGCGGCACCGTCATGGCGCACACCGTGACCGTTACGGCGGCGCCGGTCCGCGGAGAACTCTCGCGGCGCCGCTCCCATGCGACCGAGTGGGTGTTGCTGACGTCCGGCACGACGGGCGCCCCGAAGCTGGTCCTGCACACGCTCGCGAGCCTCACGAGTGTGCTGGCGCAGCGTGCACCGGCGCCCGGCAGCGCCCTGTGGAGCACGTTTTACGACATCCGCCGTTACGGCGGACTGCAGGTGTTCCTGCGCGCCATGCATACCGGCTCGCTCGTGCTGTCAGCGCCGGACGAGCCGGTGGGGGATTTCTTCGCGCGCGCAAGCACCGCGGGGGTGACGCATATTTCCGGCACGCCATCACACTGGCGCCGGGCACTGATGAGCGGTACGACCGCGGCGCTGGCGCCAGCCTACGTGCGCCTGTCCGGAGAGATCGCCGACCAGGCGATCCTCGACAGCCTGCGCGCCGCCTACCCGCGCGCGCGCATAGCGCATGCCTACGCCTCCACCGAGGCGGGCGTTGCGTTCGAAGTCGGCGATGGCCGGGCCGGCTTTCCGGCCGAGCTCCTGCGTACGGCGGACGGAGAAACGCAGCTGCGGGTGATGGCCGATACGCTGCAGATTTGCTCGCCCGGAAATGCGGTGCGGTATCTTGGCGAGGAGGCGGGTGCGCTGCGGCGCGCCGACGGCTTCGTCGACACGGGCGACCGCGTCGAGCTGCGCGGCGAGCGCTATCACTTCGTCGGCCGCGCCGGCGGGATCATTAACGTCGGTGGCCTTAAGGTACATCCGGAGGAGGTCGAGGCGGTGATCAACTCTCATCCGTGGGTGCGCATGTCGCTCGCCAGGGCGCGGCGTAACCCGATCACCGGAGCGGTGGTGACGGCGGAGGTCGTGCTGGCGGAGCACGTCAGCGGCGCGCGCGAGCGGCCGGCTGACGAGGCTCTGACGCAGGAAATCCTCGCGGCCTGCCGGCGTGCCCTGCCGGCGCACAAGGTCCCTACCGTGATCCGCATCGTGCCGGCGCTCGAAGTCTCACTCGCCGGAAAGCTGGTGCGCCCGAATGCGTAACATCATCGTGACCGGGGCCAGCCGGGGCCTGGGGCTTGCGATCGCCTCCACGCTTGCCGCCGGCGGCGACCGCGTGATCGCAGTGGCCCGCAGCGCGACGGCCGGACTCACGGCAGCAACCGCGGCCGTGGCGCACGCGGGGGGAGGGGCGATCGAGTTTCGCCCAATCGACCTTACCGACACGCCAGGGATTGCCGACTTCGTATCCCGGGTGCGCAAGGAGTTCGGGCCCGTCTACGGACTGGTGAACAATGCCGGTCTGGGCACGGCCGGAGTGCTGGCCATGATGCGCGATACTGACATCGAGCAGCTGATGCGCCTCAACGTCATCGCGCCGCTGGTGCTCAGCAAGTACGTGGTGCGCACGATGATGCTCGAGCGCGCCGGGCGTATCGTCAACATCAGCTCCATCGTAGGTTCCACAGGCTATCCCGGCCTGTCGGCGTATGCGGCCACCAAGGCGGCGCTCGTGGGATTCACGCGCTCGCTGGCGCGCGAGGTGGGCTCGTTGGGTATAACCGTGAACGCCGTCGCCCCGGGATTCATCAGCACCGAGATGACGGCCGACCTGGGTGAGGAGCAGCGCGCGCAGATCGTGCGCCGCAGCGCGCTCAAGCGCATGGCCGTTCCGCAGGACGTGGCCGCCGCAGTGGAGTTCCTCATGAGCGAGAAGGCGAAGAACATTACCGGCATCACGCTGACTGTGGATGCGGGGAATACAGCATGAAGCCAGAGACGATTGCCCTGCATGGCGGGTTCGATTCGGATCCCACGACCAAGGCCGTCGCGGTGCCCATCTACCAGACGGTCGCGTACTCCTTCGACAGCGCGGCACACGGCGCGGCATTATTCAACCTCGAGGTGGAGGGCTACCGCTACAGCCGCATTTCCAACCCGACCAACGCGGTGCTGGAAGCGCGCGTGGCGCAGCTCGAGGGCGGCGTGGATGCATTGAGCGTGAGCTCCGGTCAGGCGGCGCTCTACTACTCGGTCCTCACGGTGACGCGCGCCGGGCTCAACATCGTGTCCCCGCCGCAGCTCTATGGCACGACCCACACCCTGTTTGCCCACGTGTTGCCGCAGCTCGGTATTCAGGTGCGGCTCGCGCAATCCGATGAACCCGCGGCGCTGGCGGCGCTGATCGATGAGAACACGCGCGCGGTGTTTTGTGAGACGGTCGGCAACCCGGCTGGCAACGTCAGTGACCTCGCCGGGCTCGCCGCGGTGGCGCACGCGGCCGGGGTGCCGCTGATCGTGGACAACACCGTGCCGACACCCATACTCGTGCGCCCGATTGATCATGGCGCGGACGTCGTGATTCACTCGCTCACCAAGTTCCTGGGCGGGCACGGGACCACGCTCGGCGGCATCATTATCGACAGCGGCAAGTTCCCGTGGAAACAACACGCTGCGCGCTTCCCGATGCTGACCGAGCCGGATGAGTCCTACCATGGGCTCGTCTACACCGATCACTACGGCGCCAGCGCCTACGTCGGGCGTTGCCGCAGCGTCTTCCAGCGAACCATGGGCGCGGTGCTTGCGCCCATCAGCGCGTTCCTGCTGCTGCAGGGCATCGAGACCGTGGCGCTGCGCGTCGAGCGGCACGTCGAGAATGCGCGTCGCGTGGCCGAATTCCTGCGAGGTGATTCCCGCGTTGCTTCAGTAAGTTACGCGGGTTTCCCAGAAAGTCCCTACTATCCCCTGGTACAGAAGTACCTGGGGGGTCGTGCCTGCTCGCTGCTCACGTTTGCAATCAACGGGGGCTTCGACGGTGGCGTACGCTTTTACGACGCGCTGCGCCTGTTCAAGCGGCTCGTAAACCTCGGGGATGCGAAGTCGCTGGCCTGCCATCCGGCGTCCACCACACATCGTCAGATGTCGCGCGAGGAACAGCGGCTCGCCGGTATCGGCCCGGAAACCATCCGCCTTAGTGTTGGTATCGAGCACATCGATGACATCATCGCGGATCTCGATCAGGCGCTGGCCGCCGCCGCGAGGGGCTGATGGACGCTTACCGCACATGAGCGCTGGGGCTGAGCTGCCGGCGCCCGTGCCGGCGCTCTTTCCGCCACGCGCGGAGCGCGAGCGGCTCGATGACCTGCTGACGCGCGCGCTCGCCGCTGCGGGCGAGCGCGTCGCGCGCGGTCCGGTCATGCCGGACCTGGACATGGTGCAGTTTCGCGCGGAATTGGCACGCTTCGATTTCGAGGCCCCGCAAGACCTGCAGCGGCTCATCGGCTGGACGACGACGCAGCTCGAGCACGGTGCCGTGCACATGGGTAATTCGCGCTACTTCGGTCTGTTCAACCCGGCAGCGAACTTCCCTTCGCAGTGCGCCGATCGCATCAGCGGCGCATTCAACCCGCAGCTGGCGAGCTCCGGCTCCTCCCCCGCGCCGGTGGAGATCGAGGCGCATGTGGTGCGCGCGATCGCGCGGCGTGCGGGATTGCCCGCCGAATCCGCCGGGCACTTCACCACCGCCGGATCCGAAGCCAACTACACCGCACTCCTGTGCGCCCTGACGCGTGCGGCGCCGGGCTTCGCGAGCGAGGGTGTGCGCACGTTTGCAGGTCCGGTCGCGATGTACACCTCGCGCGAGTGCCAGCCAGCCTGGTTCAAGATCGCGCACCAGGCCGGAATCGGACGCGACGCGCTGAAGCTCATCGCCACCAACTCCCGCGGGGAGATGGACGCCGACGCCCTGGCGCAGGCCGTCGAGCGCGACCTCAAGGCGGGCGTCGTACCGGTGTTGATCTCCGCCACCGCCGGCACCACCGGCGGCGGCATGATCGACCCGCTGGCGCGCTGCGCGCAGATCGCGCGCACCCATGGGCTCTGGTACCACGTTGACGCGGCCTGGGGTGGGGCGGCGCTGTGCTCACCGCGCCTGCGCGGGGCGCTCGCCGGCATCGAACTGGCAGATTCCCTCACGATTGACGCACACAAGTGGTTCGCCACCACCATGGGCTGCGGGATGTTCGTCACGCGCTATCCCGCGATGCTGAGCGAGACATTCCGGGTGGCGACGGACTTCATGCCCTCGACGGTCTCGGCACTTGACCCATACCTGAACAGCGCGCAATGGTCCCGGCGCTTCATGGGGCTGAGGCTCTTCCTGTCGCTGGCCGCTGCCGGATGGGAAGGCTACGCGACGCACGTGGAGCGGGCCGTGGAGGTGATCGACCTGATTAAGGCACGCCTGCTTGCCGCGGGCTGGTCAGCACGTAACGACTCGCAACTCGCTGTGCTGTGCGTGGTGCCACCGAACGGGTTTCCGGGCATTCGCGAGATCGTCCGCCGGGTGCTCGCCTCCGGTCGCGCCTGGGTGGCGGCGACGACCTTCGCCGGTCAGGAGGTGGTGCGCATCTGCGCAACCCACGGGGAGATCGTGGCCGCGGACATTGACGAGCTGGTCGCGTCCTTAAACGCCGCGCGCTGACTCGCCGAGCTTGTTCAGCATCGCTTCGACCGAAGCGATGGACTCGAAATTCTCGGGGGTGATGTCTGTCTGGGGAATGGCAAGGTTGTATTCCACCTCGATGGCGAGCATCAGTTTCACCATCTTGATGGAGCTCATGCCGAGATCGCTTAAGCGGGCATCGATCGGCATGGGGCGTGTGCCTCCGGCCGGCCCCAGAATCTGGCGAATCAGGCCGATAAGACGCTCGCGCGTGCTGGTTTGAGGTTGGTGGTTCGCGTCATTCATAGCTCTAGTGCACCGCTGTCCCGGTTTCGGCGCGCCGGCGCACGCTGGCACCGGGGCGTGCCGCCGCCGCAATATACGCGAGCCAGTTGCGATAGATGCGCGCCGCGGCGCCTGCCCACGGAGCGCGCAAGTCCTGGGCGGCCGCCGTAGTGGGAAATTGCGCCAGCAGCTCCGGCCGCGCGCCCTTAAGCGCGCGCTCGCGAAACTCATCCAGCGCCGCCGACGCGGCGGGGGAGAAGTAGCCGCGTGGCTGCAGCGGGTAGCTCGCCTGCTCGCCGCGCAGGAAGCGGCCGACATCGCGGCGATATTCCTTCAGGAGCGTGACATCCTCATACTCGGGATGCCCCTGGAAGCACAGGAACAGGCTGCGCCGCTGGCGGGTGAAGGTATCCGCGCCGGTGGCGTCCGAGGAGCTGAGGATCGTGTATCCGGACTCGCGCAGCGCCTCGATGGGTAAGTCGTTCCAACGGGAGTGCGGCAGCGAGAGCGGCGCGTCGATCCCGGCTGTGAGTACATGCGCCGCCAGAATATCGTGACGGAATACGCCGCAGAGCTTTTGCGAAAGGCGCTGCCGCTGCACACCGTCGAAGTGCAGTACGGCTGCGTGCGCGGCGAGGCACGAGCAGATGCTGGAGGCGGTATGGTCGTCCGCCCATTCCAATACCTCAACGAATCTTGGCCAGTACGGCTCCTCGGGCAGCGGGCGACCGCTGGGTTCCATGCCGGTGACGATCAGGGCATCCGGTGGATCGGATTGCAGCTCATCGATGTGCCAGTAGCCGCACGTGGCAATATGCTCGCGGGCCGCGGGGGTGCGGGCTAGCTCCGGGAGGGTGAAAAAGCGCAGTCGCACCATGTCGGGGCCGGCAGCGGCCTCGAGCAGCCGCGTGAACTGCGTCTCAGTGGACTCCAATGCCGAATCGGGCATGTTGTTCACCAGCCCGACCACGACGCCGCGTGCGCCTTGCGGCGCGGTAGCGCGGGACGCCGGGCGGGGGCTGGCTTCGATTTCAAGCGGCATCGGGCTTTACTTAAATATAATGTTCAACGGCTTGAGGCCGTGTCGACAGAATCCGTCAAGTCACTACTGGTAGCTTAGCGGTCGAGCCCAACGAAAACATAGACAAAGGTCACCAACGTGGAAGCGTCGCCAACAACTGCGGCGGGTGCGCGGGGCACCGATGCCCAGCCCGCCGATTTAAGCACCCGGGCCCGCGCGGTCGCGGCGATCGCCGCCCAGCACGCCCCGGACGTGGACAGCGCTGCGCGCTTTCCGGCCGAGGCCTTTGCAGCCGTGAAGGCGCAGCGTCTGCTCGGCATCATGGTGCCAAAGGCAGTCGGCGGCGAAGGCGCCTCCATCGCCGACGTGGCCGATGTCTGCTACCAGCTCGGCCAGTCATGCGCCTCGACCGGCATGATCTATGCGATGCACCAGATCAAGATCGCCTGCGTCCAGCGCCACATGCGCGGCAGCGCGACCCTGGCGGAGATCTTGCGCCGCGTGTGCGCGGAGCAGCTGCTGCTGGCGTCTTCGACCACGGAGGGACAAGGCGGCGGCAACGTGCGCTCCAGCGAGGCGCCGATCGAGTACCTGGAAGGACGCATTACGCTCGAGCGCGCGGCGAGCGTCATATCCTACGGCGCGTACGCGGATGGCATTGTCACGACGGCACGCCGCACCAGTACCTCGCCGCCGTCGGACCAGGTGCTGATCGCATTTCTGAAAGCCGACTACACCCTGACGCGACTGCAGGGATGGAACACGCTCGGCATGCGTGGCACCTGTAGCGAGGGGTACACCCTGCGTGCCTCTGGGGTCCCCGGGCAGATCATGCCCGACGCGTACGAGATCATTCACGCCCAGACCATGGTCCCGACGGCGCACCTGTTGTGGGGTTCGGTGTGGACGGGCATAGCCGCCGGCGCCGTGACGCGCGCCCAGGCCTTCATCCGCCAGGCGGTGCGTGCGAGCGGCGGCAACATGCCGCCCGGTGCGCCGCAGTTCACCAAGGCGTTGAGCACGCTGCGGACCCTGCGCGGGATGCTCGCGACCTCGCTGCGCACCTACGAGCGCAGCATGGGCGATCCCAAGGCGCTCGCCTCGCTGGAATTTCAGTCCATGATCACGCTGACCAAGGTCGAGGCGTCGGAACTCGCTGTAGCAACCGTCATGAGCGCCCTGCGGGCGTGCGGACTGTCCGGCTATCGCAGTGACAGCGAGTTCAGCATCGAGCGCCACCTGCGCGACGTACTTTCCTCGCCGATCATGATCAACAACGACCGCATTCTGGCGAACCTCGCCAATTCGGCGCTGCTGACACCGATCCCGGGCTCGGTGCGCGATTGACCGCCGTGGCGGCCGTCTCCAGCAACCATGATCTGCTCGCCCCGGTGGCGGCGGCGCTGTTTCACCCCATCGGCGTGGATGGCGTGTACGCGCGCACGGCCCTCTACGAGGGCATGGTCGAACGCCTGACGGCCTGGATTTCCCGGCAGCGCGATCCGCGCGCAGAGGTGCTGCGCTTCCCGCCGGTTATGAGTCGCAGTCAGCTGGAGAAATCCGGGTATCTCAAGAGTTTTCCCAACCTGCTCGGGTGCGTGTGCGCGCTGCATGGCTCGGAGGCGCAGATCCGCACCGCCGCCGAGGAACACGAGACCGGCGGCGACTGGACCCGCGCGCTCACCCCATCTGACCTCGTGCTGTCTCCGGCTGCGTGCTATCCGGTCTATCCGCTGGCGGCGGCCCGCGGGCCGGTGCCCGCCGGCGGGCTGCTGTTCGATGTCGCGGCGGACTGCTTTCGTCACGAGCCGTCGCGGGCCCTGAACCGTCTGCAATCCTTTCGCATGCGTGAGTTCGTGCGCGTTGCCCCGCCGGAGGAAATCACGACATTTGGCGAGTACTGGATGGCGCGCGCGCAGCAACTGGCCGCGGAGCTGGCGTTGCCGTGCAAACTCGACGTGGCGAGCGATCCGTTTTTTGGCCGCGTGGGGCAGATCATGGCGGTGAGCCAGCGGCAGCAGGCGCTGAAGTTCGAGCTGCTGATTCCCTATCACGAAGGCGCGGTGCCTACAGCCTGCATGAGTCTTAACTATCACCGCGACCACTTCGGCGCTGTCTGGCATCTGGCGGATGCCGCCGGCGAGCGCTCGCACACCAGCTGCTTCGCGTTCGGCGTGGACCGACTGACGATCGCGCTGTTCTGTGTGCACGGCGTGGACGTGCCGGGCTGGCCGCAGGGAGTCCGGCGCGCGCTCGCGATCTAGAGGCCGCCCATGCATGCCGCTCGATCCCCACGCCAAGAGGTTTCTTGACCGTCTCGCCGCACTGAACCCGCCGAGCGCCTTGTCCCTGTCCGTCGCCGAGCGCCGTGAGGCGCTTGCCAACCTTCTCAGCCTGTCCGCCGACGGCGCGCCCGACGCTACGGTGGAGGATCGCGTCATTCCGGGGCCTGGCGGGTTGCTCCCCGTGCGCATCTACACACCTGCCGGGGAGCCTCACGGCCGTCTGCCCGGGCTCGTGTATTTCCACGGCGGGGGGCTTGTCGCGGGCACTCTGGATTCCTATGACGGCATCGCACGCGAGCTCGCCCATGCCAGCGGTTGCCGGCTCATCTCGGTTGGCTACCGGCTCGCCCCGGAAGCACCGTTCCCGGCGGCGGTCGAGGATGCCTGCGCGGCCACGGCCTGGATCGCGGCGCACACGGAAGACTTCGCGGTCGATCCTGAGCGCCTGTGCGTGGCCGGCGATTCGGCCGGCGCGACCCTCGCCGCGGTGGTGTGTCAAAGAGCGGCCGGCAGCGGGCTGCATCTGGCGCTGCAGTTGCTCTTGTGCCCGATCCTGGATCATGCGGGGGTGACGCCTTCACGGCGCGCCTTCGACGCGGGGTACCTGGTGGATGCGGCCACGCTCGCGCACGACCTCAGACACTACCTCGGAGCGGCGGGCGATGTGCACGATCCGCGCGTCTCGCCTTTGCGTTGTGCCGGGCTGCGCGGGCTGCCGCCGACCTGCATCCATACCGCTGAATTTGATCCGCTGCGCGATGAGGGCCGGGACTACGCGGCAGCTCTGCAAGGCGCGGGCGTTACGACGCTATATCGCTGTCACTTAGGTATGATCCACCTGTTCTACGGTATGGGGGTCGTCATTCCGTACGCGGCGGTCGCGTATCGGGAGATGGGCGCCGATATTCGTTCGCTGCTGAGTTGAGACGAGGTAAGTGCGTGACGGATCGCCGCGATACCGAGCAGTTGTTGCGCGAGCTGCACGCGGCACGAGTCGCAGGGCAGCTGCAGAGGCTGTGCGCCGTGTTTGCCGAGGATGCGGCATTCCGCATCGCCGGCACGAGTGAGGGCAAGCCAATTGCGATCGCCGCGACCGGCATCGAGGAAATCCGGCCGTGGCTCGCGATGCTGGTCAAGACGTTCAGGCTTACCGGGTACGAAGCGTCCCCGAGTGTCATCGAGGGTCATCGGGCAATGATCAACTGGCGCGCCCAGATTCATTCGAAGATCACGGGCGCCGTCGTGTCTACGGAGCTGGTGGACCTGGTCGAGGTGCGTAATGGCCGCATCGGCTCGTATTTCGAGCTGTTCGTGCCGCGTTAGGAGTCAGGAAGATGTCGGTGAGGTCCACGATCACGTCCCTTTTTGAGCAGGTCGCACGCGAGCAGCAACGCACGCTTGCGCCGCTGTCCGATGATCTGAAGCTCCTGCAGTCGGGGCTGGACTCGTTGAGCTTCGCGCTCATTGTCGCGCGTCTGGAAGATACGCTCGGCTATGACCCGTTCGAGACCGCCGAGAGTTTCCCGGTGACTTTCGGCGATTTCGTCAAACTGTACGAGAGCCGCCCCAACTAGTTCATCGGAACTATAGTCGCAGGGTGCCGGCGCGAATGTGCTCGTGCAGGGTGGCGTCCATCTTCACATAGGCCGCAGCGCGACGGTCGTCGAAGTAGAGCGGATCGCTCACCTGCGCCGGATCGAACCCCTGTTGGGCGAGTTCCCGGCTTCTGTGCCTGAATGTTCCGGTCAGCTCGAGCGATGCCACCAGCCGCACGAACAGCGGACGCGCATAGGCAGGCAGCTTCTCCGCCACATACAGCCGGAAGCCGTCGAGATCGAAGCGTGCATCGATGACTAACGCCACCATGCCGGCGCGACCTTCGTGATGTGGCACGGTCACGCCGTACACGGCGGCGTCGGTGACTCCGTGAAAGGCGCTGATTACCGACAACACCTCGGTCGTGGAGACGTTTTCTCCCTTCCAGCGGAAGGTGTCGCCGGCGCGATCCACGAAGTAAAAAAATCCGTCGCCGTCCTGGCGCATGAGGTCGCCGGTGCGGTACCAGGCGTCACCCTTTTCAAAGACGTCGGCCAGCACTTTCTTTTTCGAGGCTTGCGCATCGGCGTAGCCCTCGAAGCGTCCGCCGGCCGCGTCGTCGCGGCCGGAGAGCCTGCCGATCGCCTCGCCGACTTCCCCCGGCGTGCAGCGTTCACACCATCCGGCGGCGTTGCGCAGCGGTGCGCCGCTGTCCGCGTCGACTCTCGCCAGCACGACGGCGGCGCGCTGCGCGAGGAACGCAGGAATTTTCCCGATTGCGCCGGGGCGGCCTTCGCAGTTGTACAGCGAGAAGCTGCCCTCGGTCGCCGCGTAGTACTCGAGGATCTGCGGGATTCGAAAGCGCGACTGGAACTCTTCCCACACATCCGCGCGCAGACCGTTGCCGCAGCACAGGCGCAGCGCGTGCCGGGTTTCCGCTTCCTGGAGCGGACTGGCTGCGAGATAACGGCACAGTTCACCGATGTACTGGAACAGCGTGCAGCGCTCGGCAACGACGTCCGCCCAGAAGTCGCTCACCGAGAACCGTTCGCGCAGCACTACCGTGCCGCCGCCCACGAGTGGCGCGCCCACTGCCACCACGCCGCCGATGCTGTGATACATCGGCAGGCAGTTGTACATGCGGTCCTCCGGGCGGATGGCCATCATGCCGGCGAACCAGTGCGTCCATTGCACGATACGGTAGTGACTGACGTTGGCGGCCTTCGGTGCGCCGGTCGTTCCTGAGGTGTAGATGCACAGCGCGCGGTCCTCGAGCGCGGGCACGGCGCACTCCGAGGCGCTCAGGGGCTGCGTCGACTGACGCTCCACCGCGCTCTCCAGGGGCGGCAGCTGGCTGTCGATGCCGCCGTGGACCCAGCAGCGCACGCTGTCCGCAAATCCGCCGTGCGCGGATTTCAGGGCTGCTGCCAGCGTTGCCGCGGTGATGAGCTGCCGGGGCGCGGCGGCGCGGATGGCGTGCGCAAGGAGCTCCCCGGTCAGATTGGTGTTCAGAAGCGCCACCGTGACGCCGATTCGCGTGAGCCCGAGCCATATCGCCAAGTACTCCGGGCAGTTCGGCATTAGCAGACACACCGAGTCTCCCGGGGATAATCCCTGGGAAAGACCCCAGCGTGCGTAGCGTGCGACCGATTCGGCGAGCGTGCGGTAGGTGAGGGTCGAGCCACGCGACTCGAGCGCAGGCGCCGAATCAAATCGTTGCGCCAGCGCCTCGATAATGATGGGAAATATCGCTGCGCGGCCGCGTTCGACGGGCGCGGTGGCTTCAAGGGCGCGCAGCCACGCTTTCGCCGGTGAACTCACGGCCGCCATCATACCTTCAGCTATTTTCAGCCCCCGCGTACGCCGCTCGCAGTCGCTACACCGGGACGGCGTGATGTGACGCGACAGGCACCACTGCGTCGCCGCGCAGCAACATGACGCGACGCGTCATGTGTGCCTGTGCAGTCAATGACTTACGTGCGCAGTGTGCGTTACAGCACACACAGTTTGTCGGCGCACGCCGACCCTTAGAGTGTCATAAAGCGCCCGAAGACGACGCCGTTGCTCACAACACGATGATGCACAAGGAAAATATTGCGATGGCACAGCGCTTGCTTCTCTGATTCCCGACCAGCGGCCTCGAGTTTGGTCGCTTGAGTTTCGCGAAGGTGAATTTCGGAAACCCGCTTGTGGTGGGGAGGAGTGCGTTTTGCGTCAAATAAAGGCAATAGTTCTGGCGTTGGGGCTGGTGGTTCTGGCCGGATGTAACTTCGATTCCGACTCCCCCTCTGGCGTTCCAGGAGTCACCAGTCAATCCAGCACCGGCGGGGGCACCACCACCGGCGCCAGCGCAGGCACTGCACAGCTGGCATGGCAGATACCAACGGAAAATACCAACGGCACGGCGCTCACGGATCTCTCCGGATATACGATCGTCTACGGCACGAGCGCGGGTGCCCTGGATCACTCGGTGCAGGTCGCGGACGTCGAGACCACGAGTTATGTCGTGACGGGTCTCAGCCAGGGAACCTGGTACTTCGCCATCCTGTCCAATACTTCGGCGGGCGCGAGCAGCGCGCTTTCGGACATCGCGAGCACGACCATCTCCTGAGGGTCGCTCGCAGGTGAGTGTGACGCAGGTCACACCGGCGCGCTAAGCTGGGCCGTGCGCGGCGCCAACCAGCGAACATAGCCGCATGTGGCCGAAGGGCTTGTGGCCACCGTACAAGAACCAGTAAAAACTGCCGGCGAGGATGTGCCGGCGAGGCGCACGAGGCGCAAGGGGAATTACTCGATGCCGTACACACGCGCGCTGTCACTGCGCGTTGGAGCGCTGCCCGTGCTGCTGCTCACGGCGCTGGTGGCTGTGCTCTATTGGCCGAGCCTCGCCGCACTCCTCAGGGTATGGGGAAGTGATCGGGGGACCTACTCCCAGGGCTACCTGATCGCCGCCGTGTCCGTGTGGATGCTGGTCATGCGCGGCCGCGAGGCGGCAGCGCGCCTGCAGCCGGGCTTGGGTGCGCTACCCGTGATTCTCGGCCTTGGGTTCGTGTGGTTGATCGGCGCACGCGCCGGTATTCAGACCGCGGAGGCCCTGCTGTTGCCGCTCATCCTGTGGGTGGCCATCCGCGCGGCATTCGGCGCCCAGGTCGCGCGCGCCAGCGTATTTCCGTGCGCGTTCCTCGTGCTCGCGATCCCCGTCTGGGACGTGTTGGGCGCCCCCCTGCAGGCCGTCACCACGCAGGCGGCGGCGCGCATCCTCTGGCTCGTGCGCGTACCCACGGCTGTCACCGGAAATTTCATCCACATCAATGCCGGCACGTTCGAAGTCGCCCCCGGATGCAGCGGCCTCGGCATGCTGCTTGTCGGGCTTGCTACCGCAGGCCTCTACGGCGAAATGCAGCGCCAGCCCGCGAGCCGTCGTCTGGTGCTATTCGCACTCGCAGCAGCCTTGAGCGTGCTGGCGAACTGGATTCGCGTGGCCGGCATCATCTATGCCGGCTACCTCAAGGGGATGAACACCTCCCTGGTACGCGATCACTACGGCTTTGGCTGGGTGGTGTTTGCGATCATGCTCATCGCCTTTTTCCCCCTCGCGAGACGCCTCGCGAGCGCCCCTGCCGCACCCGGTTTCCAGGCGACCGTTGGCGTACAAACCAGTGGGAGGCACTTCGGGGTGGCGGCGGCGTTGATTCTCGCCTCGCTTGCGATCGGCCCGGCGTGGCAACTCGCGGCAGACTGGCGCGAGCCGCCGCACGTGACGGCCGATCTGCCGCAGGATCCGAGCGCCAAGTGGAGCGGGCCGCACGCGGCGCCTCAGGGTTGGCAGCCGCAGTTTCCGGGAGCGGATGCGCAGCGCATCGGCGTGTACGTGCGTGGTGAACAGCGCATCACCGCCTTCACCGCGGCGTATGCCGTGCAACGGCATGCCAAAAAACTCGTCGGCTACGGCGTTGAGATTCTCGATGAGGATGAGAGGCTGCTGTCAGACAAACGGATTGATGTCGGGGGGC
>Ga0182015_10000553_pt1 | contig 53578 bp, 34 predicted proteins | sample 712P3MmetaG_FD_120478 | JGI IMG/M metagenome (GOLD analysis project Ga0182015, IMG submission 120478) | Permafrost microbial communities from Stordalen Mire, Sweden - 712P3M metaG | ecosystem: Environmental > Terrestrial > Soil > Wetlands > Permafrost | place: Sweden: Stordalen | collected...
ACGACGAAACCAGGTACCTGGCAGCACTACGGCAAAGACGATCGCCCCTAATCGAGGACCTCGACCAGGCGACAACCTGACCAATTTATGATTGATCAGACCACCTCAGGCATCATCTAGGCGCGCCTTCGCCGGCCCAAATGGGGCTGCAAATCGGGCCGCCCCGTGCTGCCCTCATCCCGTGCATCTCGACTTCCTGGTCTGCACCGCCTGCGCAAGGCGGCACGACGCGTCCGTGCCGCAGACGGTCAGCTCCTGCTGCGCCAAGCCGCTGTATCCGCACTACGACCTCGAGGCCGCCGGCCGCACGCTCACGCGCGAGGCCCTCGCCGGCCGCGTGAAGTCCATGTGGCGCTACCGCGAGGTCCTGCCGCCGCGGGGCGACGCCGACATCGTCACGCTCGGCGAGGGCTTCACGCCGCTCCTCCCGGCGCCGCGGCTCGGGGCGAGCCTCGGCCTGGGGAGGCTTTCCATCAAGGACGAGTCGCTCAACCCCACCCACAGCTTCAAGGCGCGCGGGATGTCCGCCGCCGTGTCGATGGCGAGGCAGTTCGGCCTCAAGAGGCTGGCCGCGCCGTCCGCCGGCAACGCCGGGGGCGCCCTTGCCGCCTATGCCGCCCGCGCCGGCATGGAGGCCCACCTCTTCATGCCCAGGGACACCCCGCGCGCCAACGTGGTCGAGTGCGAGCAGATGGGCGCGCACGTCACCCTCATCGACGGCCTGATCACCGACTGCGGCGCCGAGGTTTCAAGGCGCAAGGCCGCCGAGGGCTGGTTCGATGTCTCGACGCTCAGGGAACCCTACCGGGTCGAGGGAAAGAAGACGCTCGGCTACGAGCTCGCCGAGCAGCTGGGCTGGGCCCTGCCGGACGTGATCCTCTATCCCACCGGCGGAGGCACCGGCCTCGTCGGCATGTGGAAGGCGTTCGATGAGATGGAGCAGCTCGGCTGGATCGGCGCGGGGCGCCCCCGCATGTTCAGCGTCCAGGCCAGCGGCTGCCAGCCGATCGTGCGCGCCTTCCGGGCGGGCATGCCGACCGCCGACGAGCACGTGGGCGCCTTCACCGTCGCCTCGGGGCTGCGGGTCCCCAGGGCTATCGGCGACTTCATCATCCTCGATATCCTCAGGAAGTCGGGCGGAGGCGCCGTGGCCGTGACGGACGCCGAGATGATCGCCGCCGTGCGCGAGATCGGATCGGCCGAGGGCCTCTTCGCCTGCCCGGAGGGCGCGGCCTGCCAGGTCGCCCTGAAGCAGCTCCTCGCGGCGAAACAAATCGGGCCTGACGAGTCGATCGTGCTTTTCAACACCGGCGCGGGTGTCAAATACATCGAGTGCTTCGGCACATGACGGACATGAGGCTCCACGACACGCAGGGAACGCTACGCTTCGGGCAGCCGCTCCCGACCGCGCGCGGCGCGGTGATCCTCATCCACGGCCGCGGCTCGTCGCCGCAGGACATCGCCGGGCTCGCCGACGTCCTGCCGGACGCGGGCCTCGCCTTCCTCGCGCCCGCCGCGGAGGGCGGGACGTGGTACCCGCAGCGGTTCTTTGTCCCGCTCGAGGGCAACGAGCCCTGGCTGTCGAGCGCGCTCAAGGTGATCGCCCGGCTCGCGGCCGAGGTGCGGGCCGCCGGCATCCCCGGCGACAGGCTGGGGTTCGTCGGCTTTTCCCAGGGCGCTTGCCTGGCGCTTGAATTCGCGGCGCGCCATCCCCTGCGCTACGGCTTTGTCGCCGGCCTGAGCGGCGCGCTCATCGGGCCGCTCGGGTCCGCGCGGCCGCAGGGGGAACTTGGCGGCACGCCGGTGCTGCTGGGGTGCGCCGAGCGCGACCCCCACATCCCGCTCGAGTATGTCGAGCAGAGCGCGAAGACCCTCTCGGCGCGGGGCGCGGACGTGACCAAGCAGGTCTTCCCCGGGGCGTCCCACACGGTCTTCGCCGAGGAGGTGGAGTGGCTGAGGCGCCTGGGTCCGATGGAGCCAGGGGCGGGCACGGGCGACCGGCCCGCGGGCTGAGGCCCAAAATACGGCTTCCGCTGGCGAATTGGGGGCATGTGCCCACGTTGGTGCATGGTTCCGCTCTCGGTCCTCGACCTGTCGCCGATCGTCCAGGGAGGCACGCCCGCCGAGGCCCTCCAGCGCACGCTTGACCTCGCCCGCCACGCCGAGCGCTGGGGATATCGCCGATTCTGGCTGGCCGAGCATCACAACATGCCCGGCATCGCGAGCGCGGCCACCGCCGTCGCGATAGGATACGTCGCGGCCGGCACCTCGACGATCCGCGTCGGGTCCGGTGGGGTGATGCTGCCCAACCACGCGCCGCTGGTCATCGCCGAGCAGTTCGGCACGCTGGAGTCGCTTTTCCCCGGCCGCATCGACCTCGGCCTCGGCCGCGCGCCCGGCACGGACCCGCTGACGGCGCGCGCGCTGCGCCGCGGCCTCGTCGGCTCGGCCGACACGTTCCCGCAGGATGTCATGGAGCTGCAGGCCTATTTCCGCGCGGCCGAGCCGGGGCAGGCCGTGCGGGCGGTGCCGGGGGCGGGCCTGTCGGTCCCGATCTGGATCCTCGGGTCGAGCCTCTACAGCGCGCAGCTGGCGGCGGCGCTTGGGCTGCCCTACGCCTTCGCGTCGCATTTCGCGCCCGACGACCTCGCCGAGGCGCTGCAGCTCTACCGGGGCGAGTTTCGGCCGTCCCCCTCGCTGAAGCGCCCCCGCTCGATGGCGGCCGTCGCGGTCTGCGCGGCCGACACGGACGCGGAGGCAGCCCGGCTCTTCACCTCGGTGCAGCAGAGCCTCGCGAGCCTCCGGAGCGGCATGCCGGGCCCCCTGCCGCCGCCGGTCGAGAGCATGGAGGGCCGCTGGACGGCGCCGCAGAAAGGCATCGTCGACCATGCCTTCCGCGAGGCGATCGTGGGATCGCCCGCGACCGTGAATAGGGGGATCGAGGCCTTCCTCGCGCGCACGGGTGTCGACGAGCTGATGGTGACCGCCTCGATCTTCGACCACGGGGCGCGCCTGCGCTCCTTCGAGCTCGTGGCCCAGCTCTCGGGCGCCGCCAGGCGCTGAACGCGCCAGCCCCGAGGGGCCGCCGCCTCAGACGTCGACCGGCTCCTTGACCTTGACGGGCCGCGGGCTGGCCAGCCTCGACAGCCAGATGCCCAGGCCTCCGAAAAAGAGGACCGCGACAAGGCTCGGGAGCGGCTCGAGGCGGTGGTTGCCGATGTAGACCTCGGGGCCGGTGAACAGCCGCACCAGGTGCACGATCGAGATGAGCCCGAAGATCACGCTTGAAACCCTGAGACCCTTAGCCTGTGGGTTTGTGGTCATGCACCAATGTACCGGGCCATGCCGCCCGCGGGTATGGGGTCTCACCCACCCCAGGGTTTGCGCTTGCCGATACGGCAAAAGACGCTACGGTAAAAGGCGTAACGCCCTTTGCCGTATCTGCGGCTCCCCATGAGCACCGCCATCAACCCCTTCAATTTCGAGTCGCCCGCGGACCGGTGGACGTTCACCGACCGCGAGGAGCTGCTCCCTGTCCTGCGGCAGGCGATGGGCGAGCGCGGCCGCCGCCTGCTGCTCCACGGCCGCCGGCGGATGGGCAAGACCACCGTCATCAAGAACGCGGCCCGCCTTGCAAAGGTCCCGTTCCTCTACGTCGACCTCGCCGCCGCCGCGAGCCTGACCGAGGTCGCCAGCAAGCTGCTCCAGGCGATCCCGCAGCCGAGGGAGGCCGCCGCCACGAAGATCCTCGGGCTCATCCAGCGGCATTTCAAGAACCTCACGTTCTCGGCCCACGGGTATTTCAGCCTCGGCGGCGACTTTCGCGACAAGGAGGCGGCGGCGAACCTCGACGACGTGCTCAACTTCATCAACGCGCGCGCCGACATCACCGACGAGCTGGTCACCCTCTGCTTTGACGAGTTCCAGGACCTTCGCACCCTGGCCGGGGACCGGGCGGAATGGCGCCTGCGCGGCGTCATCCAGGAGCACAGGAACCTCAACTACATCTTCTCGGGCTCCGACCACCGGCTCCTGGAATGGATGACCGAGCCCAACGCCGCATTCTTCAAGCAGGTGCAGCCGATCCACGTCGGTCCCATCGCCGCCGACCTCCTGGGCGGCTGGATCGACGCCCGGGCCCGAATGGGCGGCCTGCAGGGAGCCGCCTGGGGCAAGGACGTGGTCGCGCTCGCGGGCCCGTGCACGGGCGACGTGGTGAGGCTGGCCAAGACCGTGTTCGACTTCCATGCGGCCAAGCGCGGAGCCCGCGCGGTCACGGAGGCGTTCGACGCCATCGCGCTCGTCGACCTCCGGGACGAGTGTGTCGGGCGCTGGCACCAGTGCTCTCCCGCCCAGCGGGGGGTGCTTCGCGCCCTCGCCCTCGGCAAGGCGCCGCGCGCTGCCGACACGCTTGCGGCCTTCGGCATCCGCAGCGCGTCGACCGCCCAGAGCGCGATCGACGCCCTGTTCGACAAGCAGATCCTGACACGCGACGGAGAACGCCTGATCTTCGACAATCCGTTCTTCCAGCGCTGGGTGGAGGCGAACGCGCCCGAGCCGAAGCCGCCCCCGGCGCCCTGAGGCAGCGCATAAACCATTATTATATTGATACTTCAAAAAGCCGTCATGAACCTGAACCGAAGCGGTGAATGCGGTTTTTCCGACCTGTCGGCAACCGTAGCCCCGGCGACCGGTCTATCGGGACCGATTTGACGTTTTTCCAGCTGCCAACTCAAGAGACACGCCATGAGCGACGAGGAATCGAAGCCTGAGAGGAAGGACCCTCCGCAGGCGGCCAAGGAACCGTCGAAGGAGCCCAAGAAACGAAAGGGTCCCCCGTGGTACAGGCGTCCGGGCATCGTCGGGCTTCTGATCCTCGTCCTGATCGTGGTGGTCGTGGGGGGCGCCCTCGCCTGGCGCCACAGCCGCTCCCACGCGACGAGCGACGACGCCTTCATCGACGGGATATCCGAGGAGGTGAGCCCGCAGGTCAGCGGCCGCGTCACGGAGGTCCTCGTGGACGACAACCAGGACGTGAAGACCGGCCAGGTGCTCGTGAAGCTCGATCCCTCGGACTACCAGAGCCGGCTCGACCAGGCCCAGTCCGCGCTGGCCCAGGCGCAGGCCCAGATGGCCGAGGCGCAGGCGCAGCAGGCGGTGTACGCCGCGCAGACCGACGAGGCCCGCGCCAACCTCGGCACCGCCCAGGCCAACTCGACCGACGCCGCGAACCAGCTTGACCGGTACCGGAGGCTCAAGGGCGCCAATGCCGGGGCCGTTTCAGCCCAGCAGATGGACAGCGCCGTGACCGCGGCGACCAGCACCGCGGCGCAGCTCAGCGCATCCCGCCAGTCGGTGGCCGCCGCCGAGGCCCAGCAGGGCTACGCGAGGACCCTGCTCGTGGCGGCCCAGGCGGGGATCGCGAGCGCGAACTCCCAGGTGGCGCAGGCCGAGCTCACGCTTTCCTACACGCAGATCGAGGCGCGGATCGATGGCCGCACCGCCAGCAAGACGGTCGCGGTGGGAAATGTCGTCAACGTGGGCGTCCCGCTCATGGCGATCGTCCCTCGCGACGTCTACATCACCGCGAACTTCAAGGAGACGCAGCTCGCCCATATGCGGCGCGGCCAGCCGGTGGAGATCAAGATCGACGCCTATCCCGACCTCAAGCTCACCGGCAAGGTCGACAGCGTGCAGCCGGCGACAGGCCAGGCCTTCAGCACGCTGCCCGCCGAGAACGCGACCGGCAACTGGGTCAAGGTGGTGCAGCGCGTGCCGGTCAAGATCGTCTTCGACAAACTCCCCGACGACCCGGACCGCCGCCTGGGCCCGGGCATGTCCGTGGAGGTCTCGGTCAGGATCCGCTGAGCCATGGCGCTGGAACGCTCCGCAGCCGGCGACCACAATCCCTGGCTGATCGCGATCATCGTCTCGATGGCGACGTTCATGGAGGTGCTCGACACCAGCATCGCCAATGTCTCCCTGCAGCACATCGCGGGCACGATGGCGGCCAGCCAGGAGGAAAGCACCTGGGTCCTGACGAGCTACCTCGTCAGCAACGCGATCATCCTGCCCATCAGCGGCTGGCTCTCCCGCGTGGTCGGGCGCAAGCGCTTCTACATGATCTGCGTCGGGGTCTTCGGGGCCAGCTCGCTGCTCTGCGGGCTGGCGCCCTCGCTCGGATGGCTGATCACGTTCCGGATCCTGCAGGGGATGGGAGGGGGCGGCCTTGCGCCCAGCGAGCAGTCGATCCTCGCCGACAGCTTCGCCCCCGAGCAGCGGGGCCAGGCCTTCGCCCTGTACGGGGTCGCGGTCATCGTCGCGCCCACCCTGGGGCCGACGCTCGGGGGATTCATCACCGACAGCTACTCCTGGCGCTGGATCTTCCTGATCAACGTGCCGGTCTGCGTCCTCTCGCTCTTCCTCGTCAAGATGGTGCTGGTGGACCCCCCTGCGGTGCAGAAGGACCGCGAGGACGCGCTCAAGGGCGGGATCAAGGTGGACTTCCTGGGGTTCATCCTGGTGGCCGTCGGCCTCGGCTGCCTCCAGGTCGTCCTCGACAAGGGCACGGAGGACGACTGGTTCGGCTCGGACTTCATCCTGTCGTTCGCGATCATCTCCGGCATTTCCCTTGTCGCCCTGGTGATCTGGGAGCTGGCGAACGACGATCCCATCGTGGACCTCCCGCTCCTCAGGAACCGAAATTTCGCCGCGTCCATGGTGGTGATGTTCGCGACGGGATTCATCCTGACAAGCACGACGCAGGTGCTCCCGCAGTTCCTTCAGACCATCATGGGCTACGACGCGACCAAGGCGGGCCTCTCGCTCACGGCGGGGGGATGCGCCACGTTCGTCATGATGCCCATCGTCGGCCTGCTCATCCGCAAGATACAGCCGAAGTACCTCATCGCCTTCGGCCTGCTCGTCGAGTCCCTCGCCTGCCTCTACCTGAGCGGGTTCAACACCGACATCAATTTCGGCCATGCAGCGCTGGCGAGGATGTTCCAGGGCGCGGGCCTGCCCTTCCTCTTTCTCCCAATAACGACGGTGTCCTATGCCGGCCTGCCCCCCGGCAAGAGCAACAACGCGTCCGCGCTCATCAACACGATGCGCAACCTTGGCGGCAGCTTCGGGATATCGACCGCGGTATGCGTGCTCGCCCGGCGGTCGCAGTTCCATCACGCCCGCCTGGCCGAGGGCGTGACGCCCTTCTCCCTGCGCCTTCCCAACCCGGCCGGCAAGCTGGCGGCGTTTGACCGCGTCCTTGGGCGCCAGGCGGACATGTGGAGCTACATCGACCTGTTCATAGTCCTGGCGATCCTGGCCGCGGCGCTGATCCCCTTCGCGTTCCTGCTGAGCAAGGTCAAACCGGAAGAAGCCCATGGCGCCCACTAGACAGAAGATCGCGCTCGCGGCCGCGGCGCTGTGCCTCGCCGGGTGCATGGTCGGGCCCACCTATCACGAGCCCAAGCCCGCCGTGCCGGCAGGCTTCGGCGAGGTGGGCCGGGAAACCGGACCGGCCGACGCCGCGGCCGATCCCGCGCTTCTCGCCCGCTGGTGGACGGTGTTTCGCGATCCCACGCTCGATTCCCTCGTCGCCCGCGCGCTCAGCAGCAACAGGGACCTCAAGACCGCGGTCTCGCGCGTCCGCGAGGCCAGGGCCGAGGTCGCCGTGGCCAGGGGCGCGCTGCTGCCGGAGCTGGACGCGACGGCGGGATTCGACCGGGCGCTCGGGAGCAAGAATGTCCAGCTGCCCCTCGGCTCCCTGATCGGCGGCTCCGCGCCGGCCTCGGGATCGAAGGCGACCGGTGTCACGAGGACCGCCCAGGCCGATGAGGCGTCGGGAGGCAGCCCCGCCGGTCCCGCGAGCGGCCCCAGCACGAGCTCGCCGCCCGGCGGCCCGACATCCCCCTTCGGCGAGGGCGGCCTTCCCGGCATCACCTCGAACCTCTACCAGGCGGGATTCGACGCCGTCTGGGAGGTCGACGTCTTCGGGGGAACCCGCCGGGCGATCGAGGCGGCCGACGCGCAGGCCGCCGCCGCGAAGGAGGGAGAGCGCGGCGTCCGCGTGACGCTCATCGCCGAGGTCGCCAGCACCTATTTCCAGCTCCGGGAGAGCCAGGCCCGGGAGGCGATCGCCCGCCGCAACCTCGAGGCGCAGCGCCAGACCTGGAAGATCGCGGACGACACGTTCAGGGCGGGCCTGGGCGACGAGGTCCAGGTCGCCCAGCAGGCGGCCCAGCTCAGGGTCACCGAGGCCACGCTGCCGCCGCTCATGGCCATGGAACGGAGCGCCCAGCACGCGCTGGCCTTTCTCATCGGGGACCAGCCCACCGCGCTCGCGGCCGAGCTGTCGCCGCCAAGGGCGCTCCCGGAACTGCCCCCGGACGTGCCGGTGGGCCTCCCCTCCGAGCTGCTGCGCCGCCGCCCCGACATACGCCAGGCCGAGCGGAACCTGGCCGCCACCAACGCCGAGGTCGGCGTCGCCACGGCCCAGATGTTCCCCCAGTTCAGCATGACCGGCTCCCTCGGTCTGGACAGCACCCAGCTCAAGCACCTCCCGGAATGGGGAAGCCGCTACTATTCGATCTCCCCGGGAATCCGCTGGCCTATCCTGGACTGGAGCCGCCTCCATGCCGCGATCCGCGTCGAGGACGAGGAGCAGGCGCAGGCCATGCTGGCCTACGAGGCGGCCGTCGCCCAGGCCCTGCGGGATGTCGAGGACGCCCTTGTCCAATATGAGTCCGAGCACGGCCGCCGCTCGGCGCTCTCACGGGCGGTCATGGAAGCGATGCGGGCGCGCGAGGTATCGTCCCAGATCTACACGCAGGGCCTTGCGGACCAGCTCGCCACGCTGGGCGCGGAGCGGGACCTGCTCCAGGCCGAGGACACGCTGGCGCAGAGCGAGGCCAGCCTGAGGCTGGACCTGGTCGGCCTGTACAAGGCGCTCGGGGGCGGCTGGGAGCTCCCGCGTTAGGGTCCAGGTCGCCCGGCGTCGGCCGGCCGGTCAGAGTATCGGGTCGTTGTTCTTCGGGTCGTCGACCAATGCCTTGAAGCGCGGGTCGTCATGGAGCGGCCGAAACCAGGGGCGCACCGAATTGACGTTCAATCCGAAGGGCACGTGGAGCAGGCGGCCGATTTCCTCCAGCGCGCGGTCCTTCTCGCCGATCCAGGCAAGCGCGATGGCGCAGGTGTTCGAGTTTCCCGGCCCGACAATTGCGTCGCGGGACTCGGGCATGAGCTCGGCGGACTTTTTCGCGGCGCTCATCGTCTCCTCCCTGTCCCCCAGGATCGCATGCGCGAGGCCTATGCTCGCCCACAGCACGGAATTGTCGGGCTGCTCGACAAGCTGCGCCTTCATCAGCGCCAGCGCCTCGGCCGCGCGGGCCCGGGCCGCCTTCATGTCGCCCGACTCGGCGAGGGCTGAGGCCGCGGTCGCATCCTGGTTCCAGCGGGGGTTGTCGGAGTCGTCGTCAAAATAGCGCTGCTTGCGGTCGGCAGCGATGAACTCGGCGAAGTCGCCGCGCGCCAGCGCGAGGCTAGCCACCATGTAGGCGTGCAGCGGGGCTTCCGACGGATCCACCGCACGGTGCGCGAACGCCTCCATCCCGGCGGTCGAGCCATTCGCGCTGAAGGTGGTCCCGGCGAGAAGGGCTTCCGCGGCCAGATTGTGGGGATTCGCGTCGAGGAAGGTCCGAATGATCGACTCGGCCTCTTCGAAGTGGCGGACGTTGGCCAGCGTGCCGGCGAACTCGAGCGCGTAGTTGTTGTTGTGCGGGTCGAGCTTCAGCCCCATGCGAAGATTGGGGATCGCGTCGGCCATCCGGCCCTCGCGCCGCTGGATGAGGCCGAGGGAATAGAACATCGCGGGATCGTTCGGCCGCAGCTGCGCAAGCCGCAGGTACTGCTCGGTGGCGCGCGTGTAGTCCCTGTAGCCATAGTAGTAATAGTCGCCGACGCCCTCGATCACGCCGGGGTCGTCGGGGGCGAGCCGGAGGGCCGTGTCGATCGCCTCCGTCGCGGGCGCAAGCTTCGCCCCCGAGTCGGACTCGAAGTACTTGAACGCCCGCCGGGACCCGAGCTCGGCCCAGGCCACGGCGAAGCTGGGGTCGAGCCGCACGGCCTGCTCGAGGTAGGGAACGGCCTGGGCGCTCGCGCCAAAGTCCGCCGAATCGCGGAGCTGCCTCGCCTTCAGGTAGGCGTCGTACGCCGCGGAATTCTCGGTCGGGCGGCGCGCAAGGAGGACCTTGGCCTCGGGCGAGATCACGGCCTTGAGGGCCTCCGCGATCGCCTGGGCGAGCTCGCCCTGGATCGTGAAGATGTCGGTCAGGTCGCGGTCGTAGGCCTTGGCCCAGACGTGCTCGTCGGTGCGCGCGTCGATCAGCTGGCCGGTGACCCGGACCTTGTTGCCCTCGCGCTGCACGCTTCCCTCAAGGACGTAGGCCACGCCGAGCTCGCGGCCGATCTGCTTGATGGACTTCGTGGTGCCGCGGTACTGCAGGACCGACGTGCGCGAGACCACGTGGAGGTCGCGGATGAACGTCAGGTTGGTCAGGACATCCTCCTGCACCCCGTCGGTGAAATAGGCATTCTGCTTTTCCTCGCTCATGTTCTCGAACGGGAGGACGGCGATCGACTTTGGGTCGACGGCATGGGCCTCGTTCACGGCCGGCCCCGCTGGCGGCCCGGGCGGGGAGCGCCGCGAGACGATGACGGCGACCGTCGCCGCGATGACGGCCGCGCCGAGCGCGGCGACGGTCCACATGCGGCCGCGCGATAGCCGTTTCGCCCCGCCGATGGCGGGGGCCGAAAACGGGGAAAACGTGGACTTCCGCGGGGCTGCCAGCAGGCGCCTGATCTGCTCGACGAACTGCGGCGTCGGCAGCGAGCCGGGAAGACGGGTCCACTGCACCCGCAGGAACTCCGCGGGCACGAGGGCGCCGCCCTCCTGCGTGGCGTCGACGACGACGGGGGCCAGGAAGGGAACGCCCTCGGCGATCAGGTGGCTGCGCTCGACGGCGAGCTTCCATTCCAGCCGGAAATATCCCTCGCCCCGCTCCTGGGTGCGCTCGGATATGATCGGCACGAAAAGCGCGCATTCCCGGATCTGCTTGCGGATCTTCTGGTCCCACGCGTCCCCGCCCCGCAGCTCGCTCTGGTCGAACCACACCTCGACGCCGTGGCTGCGCAGGGCGTCCGCAATCCGCTCCGCCGCCGCCGCGTCCTCGCGCGGGTAGCTGAGGAACACCGCTCGGCGCGACGGCGCGATATCGAAGGTAGGATTATCGCCGGACATTGACGGGCCAAGGGTAGCGCGGAGCATAAGCCTAGCCAGCGTATAATGATACGCTGGCGGACCCCCGCTTCTGGCGCCTTGGACATTGACAGGAGGAGGCCGCGAACGGTCACACTGTGCCCCGGCATGACCACCCCGTCCCGCATACCCCTGTTCCACGTCGCGGGGTTTTCCGGGCACAGGCAGATCGCCGATCCCGGCAGGCTGGCGACGGCGATCGCCGCGGCGCTGACATCCCTGATGGAGCTGGCGCATGGCGAATGGCTGGGCCTGTCGTCCGTGGCGGAGGGCGGCGACCAGATCTTCATATCCCAGGTCCGGGCCCTCGGGCTCTCGTGGCATGCCATCCTGCCGCTCCCCAAGGCTGAATTCGCCGCCGACTTCCCGCCCGAGGAATGGGCGGCCGTGGAGAGGATCCTCGACGGCGCCGAGCACGTGCGGGTCATCACCGAGAACGGGACGCGCGAGGACGCCTACCTCGACTGCGGGATGGCGACCGTCGACGGCTCCGACGTGCTGATCGCCGTGTGGGACGGCGAGCCCGCGCACGGCAAGGGCGGCACCGGCGACGTGGTCGCCTACGCGCGCTCCCTCGGCCGGCCGCTGGTCCTGGTCGACTCGAACACGCTCGAGGTGAGCCGGGAGAACCTCGAGAAGCTCGAGCGCTTCGACTCGAGCCTCGCCAAGCTGAACGAACTGCCCGCCACGCAGGTCGGCGGGGCCGGGAACCCGTTCAAGGCGCCGGAATCGATCTTCGCGTTCCAGCAGAAGTGCGACCATGCGGCGAGCCGCGGCGCCCCCCAGTTCCGCCGGCTGATCGTCCTCACGGTGCTCCTGCACGTCGCCGCCACCCTGATCGCCGCGGCCGCGCTGGCTTTCGACCTGCACCTCGCCGTCGTGCCCTGGATGAAGTTGACCTGCCTCGCCGGGGCGCTCGGGGTCGCGGTGCTGCTCAGGCACCAGCATCATTCGAACCACAACTGGGTGCGCTGCCGGCTCGCCGCGGAATTCTGCCGGTCCCTCCTGGCGACCTGGGGCCTGCCCCGCGCCGCCCCCCTCTTCGAGGACCTCGACCTGCCCGAGGTCCGCGGCCTCTCCCGCGCGCTGCACATCCTGCACAGCCGCTCGGCCAACACCCAGCCGGTGCCGATCGAGGAGTTCAGGGGCATCTACCTGGAGAACCGCATCGACGACCAGCTCGGGTACTACCGCCGCCAGGAGGCGCGGGCCCTGCCGATGTTCAGCCGGCTCAAGCTCGGATTCTGGATCGCGACGATCCTCGCGCTCGCCTGCACGCTCGCCTACGCCGTGTGCCACACCGCGAACGTGGAGGTGCCCGACTGGACCAAGACCGTCGTGTTCTATTTCCTGCCGATCTCGCTCCCGATCATCGCGGCGGCGCTGATCTCGCTGATCTCGATCAACGATCTCCAGCGCCGCGTCGCCCGGTACCGGGAGATGCAGATCGTCCTCGAGGAAAGCCGCAAGCGGGTGGCGTTCTGCCAGACATGGAACAGCCTCGAGCGGATCGTCCTGAAGACCGAGCGCGCGCTCCTGCAGGAGGTGATCGAGTGGCATTCCCTCACCAGCTTCGCCGAGTCCCACTGAGCGGGCGGTTCCGAGGCAGGGCTGACAGACGCGATTTGACGAACGCGGGGAGATTTCCAAGCTGGGGGGATGAACATTCCCCGCGCGTCCGGATGGGCGCTCCTCATCCTTCCCGTCGCCCTCCGCGCCGATGGCCTGCGCACCGTGGCCGACTTCCAGGCCCTGGCGGTCCCGTACAAGTCGGAGATTCGCGCGCCCTCGTTTGAAACCACCCCCGACCAGATCCGCGCGGACGCGACGGCCGCCATGGCCGCAGGGGACGCGGCGATCGACCGCATCGCCCGGCAGGATCCGGCCTCCGCCACCTTTGAAAGCACCTTCGGGGCCCTCGACGAGGCCGCGAGCGAGAACACCCTGGTGGCCAGCCGGATCTTTTTCATCCAGCAGACGAGCACCAGCAAGGAGATGCGGGACACCGCGAATGAGGCGGCAAAGAAGCTGCAGGAATGGAACATCGGGCTTGGGTACAGGGAGGACCTGTACGCCGCGCTCAAGTCGTTTGCGGACACGAAGCCGCAGCTTTCCGGCGAGGACCAGCGCCTGTTCGACTTCACCCTGCGAGACTACCGGCGGAAGGGCTTCGAGCTGCCGCAGGCGGCGCGGAAGGAGGTCGAGGCTCTCTTCAAGGAGGAGAGCCCCCTCGAGACCGACTTCTCGTCCAACGTCGTCAACACGAGGGTGGCGCTCGTGTTCACGCGGGCGGAACTGGCCGGCGTCCCCGATTCCTTTCTCTCCTCCCCCGGAGTCAAGACGGGAGACGACGCGTACACCATCCTTGTCAGCGTGACCCCGCAGCGGATGATGGTGGAGCAGAACTGCTCGGTGGCCGAGACCCGAAGGAAGGTCAGTGTAGCGGAGCTGCACCTCGCAGAGGACGTGAACGTCCCCCTCCTCAACAGGATCGTCGCGCTCCGCGCGCAGATCGCCACGAAGCTGGGGTATGCCTCGTGGGACGACTACCAGATAGAGGTCAAGATGGCGAAGGACGGGGGGACGGCGACCCGGTTCGTCGAGGACCTCATCCACGGGACAAAGCCGAAGTTCGACTCGGAGATCGCCGAGATGCGGGCGCTCAAGGTGGCCGAGACGCACGACCCGGCCGCCCAGATCGACTTCACCGACTGGCGCTACTACCAGAACCAGCTCGTCAAGCAGAAGTACACGATCGATGCGGAGGCGCTGCGGGTCTATTTCCCGTTCGAGCATGTCCTCCGCGGCATGTTCGCGATCTACCAGTCGATCTTCGGCCTCAAGTTCGAGCAGCTCCAGGCGCCCTACGTCTGGGCCGAAGGGGTGACGATGTGGGGGGTCACCGATGCGAAGTCCGGCGAGCCCATGGGTCTGTTCTACCTCGACATGTTCCCGCGGGAGGGCAAGTACAACCACTTCGCGGAGTTTCCGATCCAGCCGGGGCGCTTGATGCCGGATGGGACCTACCTGCGTCCGACGGTGGCCCTGGTCTGCAATTTTCCGCCGCCCTCGAACGGCGCCCCCTCCCTCCTCAACCACCAGGAGGTGACCACCCTCTTCCATGAATTCGGCCATTGCATGCACGCCATCCTCACCCGGGCGCATCGCGGCCGGTTCTCCGGGACGAGCGTTCCCGGGGATTTCGTCGAGGCGCCCTCGCAGATGCTCGAGAACTGGACCTACGACAAGGCGGTCCTGGACACCTTCGCCGCCGATTACCGCGACCCGTCAAAGAAGGTCCCGGCGGAGGTCCTCGGGCGGCTCCAGGAGGTGCGCCTCGCCACGATGGGGGTCTTCTACCGGCGGCAACTCTCGTTCGCCCTGCTCGACCTGAAGCTTCACGGGCCGCGGCCGGCCGGCGCCCCCGTCGACAGCCAGGCGGAAAGCAACCGGATCCTGGGAGAGGTCTTCTTCCCGGTGCCGGAGGACTCGGCGTTCGTCGCCTACTTCGGGCATCTGATGGGATACGATGCCGGCTACTATGGCTACGCATGGGCCGACTCGATCGCCGCCGACATGGCGACGGTGTTCAAGGCGGCCCCCGGCGGGTTCCTGGATCCGGGAATCGGCATGCGGATGCGCCAGGAGATCTATTCCCAGGGCGACTCCCGGGACGTTTCCATCTCAATCGAGGATTTCCTGGGCCGGCCGCGGTCGAACGGGCCGTTCCTCAGGAGGCTCGGCATCCAGGAGTGAAGAAGCGCCCGGGGATCCGCCCCGTCGGCCGCCTCTTTCCTAACGGGGACGATTCTTCCGGCTCTTTCGGTCCTGGGAATGGATATTGTAGATGAGGAGGAGCGTCCCGGTTGCCGCCAGCAGGAAAATCAGCATGGCGAAGCCCGGGTAGCCAAACAGGTGCCAGCGGGTGTCGATCCGCATCATCAGCGCTGCCCCGATGATCAACGCGGCAAGCAGGAGGCCGTGGGCGATCCGGTTCGCCACCTTCTCGATCCCGTCCACCACCATCTTTGCATCCGTCGCCTTCACCTTCACCTCCAGCTCGGCATTGGCGACCGCGTCCATGATCCTGTTGAGCCTCGCGGGAAGGTTGACCGTGAAGTCCTTCAGCTCGAGTAGGGTATTCACCACGGTCCCCTGCGAGGTGTCCCGGCTCATGCGGCTCGAGGTGATCTGTCCCGCGTTGCGGCGGATGGAGGCGTTGGGATCGAAGGTGGGATCCAGGATCCGGCCCACCTCGTCCAGCTGGAGAAGGGTCTTGCCGAGAAGGACCAGGTCGCTCGGGACGAACAGGCCGTTCTCCCTCGCGTGGCGGCTGACATCGAGGAGCGTCCGGCCGACGTTGAGGTCCTTGAGCCCCTGGTCGCGGTGCACCGCCACGAGCTGGCCGATCTGGCGCCGGAACTCAGGATGGTCGAAGAGCTCGGTCTTCTCGCTTATCCGCACGACCGCCTCGGCGGCCTCGTCCCCCCTGCCCTCGCTGACGGCGAGCAGGATCTTGAGGAGATGCTCCTGCATCGCGGGCGCGGTGTAGCCCACCATGCCCAGGTCGAGGAGCGCGATCCGGCCGTCGTCCGTGATGAAGACGTTGCCCGGGTGGGGGTCCGCATGGAAGATGCCGTCGACCAGGACCTGCTTCAAGTAGGCGCGGAAAAGCTCCTCGGCGAGGGGAGGCCCGTCGATGTCCATCTTTCCCAGGGGACCGAGCGTGGTGATCTTCCGGCCCGTGATGTACTCCATCGTGAGCACGCCGCGCGTGGAATAGTCGAGGATGGGCTGGGGCACCTGGATGAGCTTGAATTCCTTCAGGTTCTTCCCGACCACGATGAGGTTCTGCGCCTCGCGCTCGTAGTTGAGCTCGTTCTGGATGGTGGTGCGGAACTCGGCCACCACCGCGTTGAACCTGTACCGCCTGCCGATCTCGGTATGGTCGTCCATGAAGGCGGCGATCTCGGCCAGCACCTCGAAGTCATCGGCGATCTGGCGGCGGATGTCGGGCCGCTGCACCTTGACCGCCACCAGCCTGCCGTCGCGCAACGCCGCGAGGTGGACCTGGCCCAGGGACGCGGCGGCCATGGGCTCCGTGTCGAACCGGGAAAACGCCTTTGAAACCCGGACGCCCAGCTCCGCGAGGATGATCTGCTCCACTTCCTCGTACGGAAAGGGCTTCACCTTGTCCTGCAGCCGCTCGAGCGCCTTGATATAGGGCCTGGGAAGGAGGTCGGGCCGGCCGGCGAGCACCTGGCCCATCTTGACATAGGTCGGCCCCATCGCCTCCAGGTCGTCGGCCAGCTGCTCGGGCGCGGCATCCTTGGGCGCGCCCTTCTCCAGCTCCTGCGGGTCGAACTCGTCGCGCACCGCCATCTGCTGCACGAGGTCGGAGCGCCCGTACTTCCAGAGGAGCAGCGCGATTTGCTTGTACCGCTTGAGATGGTTCGCTGAAAACGTCATGGCTGGGTTCGGGAGTGCAGGGCAGCTGGGGGTCCGGGAGGCAAAAGGTGGGATAACGATAGCACAAACGCCCCCGGGACGGTATGGGGCGTTTGCAGTATAGATTCGCCGGAAACAACGAGCCGATGCAACCCTTGGCGTTGCCCCGATGCCGAACGGAGGATCGGCGCCGCGGGGACCCGGGGGCAACTCAGCTCCCTATCAGCTCCCCGAGGTACGAAATGGCCGGGATCCGGTCGAAGGCGATCTTGGCCGAAACCAGTATCGGGACCGCCAGCAACGCCCCCGGGATCCCCCACAGCCACATCCAGAATATCAACGAGATGAAGATCGCGACGGGATTGAGCGTGAAGCGCCGTCCCAGCAGGATCGGCGTGACGAAATTCGATTCCACGAGGTGGATCATCAGGTACCACACGGGCGCGAGCATTCCCTGGCTCGGCGAATCGAAGGTCAGCAGGCCGACGGCGGCCAGGAGGATGAACACGCAGATCGGCCCGAAGTACGGCACGAAATTGACGAACGCGGCGACCATCCCCCACATGCCGGCGTTTGGCACCCCAAGGAATCCGAGGCCCAGGGCCACGGCCAACCCCACGACCGCGTTGATCAGCGAGATCGAGAACAGGTACTTGGAGATGCTCTGCTGGATCTCGCGGCTGATCTCGACCGCCTGCCTTTTCCCGCTCAGGGTCGGCATCACGCGGACGATCTTCTGCAGGAACCGGTCGCCCGAGGCGAGCAGCAGGTAGACCAGGACCAGCACCTCGCCCAGGCCGGCCAGGAAGGTCCCCGTCCAGTTGAGGATCGAGTTCGTGCCGCGCTGGTCCTTCAGCTCCACCACCTGCGTCTTCTTCGCCTCCGCCTTCTTTTCCGCGTCCGTCGCCCCAAGATCGCTCACCGCCTCGGTCGCCTGGCTCAGGTGCATGGCCCTCGGGAAAAGCCTCTGGACCCGCTGCCTGAGCTCGGTCATGTGCTGCGGGGCCTCGTTCATCCACCGCGCCGCCGGCCGCTCCAGCTGCATGAAGGCAACGCTGAGGGCGGCCAACAGGACGCAGAACACGATCAGCGCCGAAAGCGGCGTCGGGAAGTGGAGGTAGTTCAGCCAGCGCACCAGCGGCCGCAGGGCCATCGCCGCCATCCAGGCCAGGACCACGGGAAGGACCACGGGGCGCGCGAAGTAGAGGAACGCAACCGTGCCGAGCAGGATGAGGAACAGGAGGCCGGGATGCATCTTTTCCCCCGTGCCGTCCGTTTCCCCGGGCGCGGCCTCGACGACGGGCGCGTTCGCGAGCGGATCGGGCGCCTCGACCGGGGGAGTGTCGTTCCCCAGGTCGACGGGGGGTGTGCTTGGCGGGGTCATGCCTACTCCCCCAACCTGCATGCAATCGGCAGAAGCGCGAGATTCCTCTCCAGAAAACTGGCCCCCCCAGCCCCATGCGCCCGGGGCGCCGGCTAGATCAGGATCGCCGCGGCGATCCCGATATAGGATATCGTGACGATGGCTATGGCGATTACCGCGAGCGAGAACATCGGCTGCTCGCGGATGTTGAGAAACGTCTTCGTCACCCTTGAAACCCACCCTATCGAGTTGCCGATGCGCAGCAGCGCGCCCGATGCGACGTGGAGAAGCACCCACAGGGAGGTGAAGAACGTCGCGTAGAACCAGCTTCCCGTCGCCGGATATCCCGGGTTGGCCTGCAAGGGCAGCACGGTGTGGGCAAAATAGTGGAGGAAATTGTACGCGCTCCCGGGTAGGGACGTGAGCACCTTGGACATGCCATGCCGGAAATCAGTGCCCACCATGAAGGACAGGGCAAACAACGCCAGGAATCCGATCGCTGCGCTCACCGCCATGTCGCACGCCACCAGCAGGATGGCGGCAAGGCGCGACTGGGTGCGCTGCAGCCGGGCGATGATCATGCGGCCCTTTACCACCGAGAGATAGTCGGGGACGAAATTCAATATTCCCATCGCCAGGAACGACGAGAAGATATCGATGCCAAGATTCTCGACGTGGACAAAGCTCAGGAACTGCTGCGGGCGCATCGCCGCCCAGACGGCGGCGACAAGCAGCACGCTGACGACCGAGGCGCAGCACGAGTTCCTGAAGAAGCGCCAGGAAAGGGGCTTCTTGCCGAACACGTTGTCAAACGAGTGCGCGAGCACGTCCGCCCAGATGCCCACGAGCGGACCCAGGTTGTCCGACTCCAGCCAGTCGGCCGTGACCTGCTTCCCCTTGGGCGACACGACTTGGTCAGCCCGCTCGGCAACCTTCCAGATGGCGCCCGAGATGGCGACCCAGGACCCGCAGATGGCCACGAGGGTGACGCCCGCTTGTTCTTTCATATCGCTTGGAGCAGTCGCTAGGGAATTCCGCGGGATTGTCGATTGGCTTTTTCAGGTGCTTTCATGGGCGCCGGCCGTCTGTTGGCGCCCGGCCCTCAGGTGGTCCGGCGCCTCCCACGCAAGCGGGTGGTCGGGGCGGATCTCCAATGCCTTCTCAAGGTGCCCGATCGCCTCGTCCCGCCGGCCGCCGCCCATGGCCAGGCTTACCCCCGGATGCCGGGATTGGGCGCAGAACTTATTCTTTGAAACCGGCGGCCGCATGGCCATCATCGGCCCCGAAATGGCGTCCTCACCAAGCGTCGAAACCCGGCCCGTGGGCAGATTTCCGTCCCAAGCCCGGTGAAGGAGCATAGATCACGGCTAGCGTGGATTTGCCTGATGGTCGGGCTCGCAGCGCTGTACGCGGTCACCGGGCGCCTCTGCGTGGCGCTCTCCGCGCAGGTCGCAAACGTCTCGTGGATGCTCTACATCCCGGCGGGGCTTTCGATGATGGCCTCGCTGATGTGGGGCAGCAAGGTATGGCCGGCGATCTTCGTCGGCGAGCTGGCCATGGGCCTGAGCGGCGGCCAGCCGCCCGCGATGTCATTGATCATGGCGTTCGGCAACGGGCTCGACGCGGCGCTGACCGGATGGTGGTTCCACGACCGCCTAGGCCGCCGGATCGAGCTGGACCGGATCCAGGATGTCATCCAGCTGCTCGCGGCGCAGCTGCTCATCCTGCAGCCGCTCTGCACCGCGATCGGGATGGCCGCGCTGGTCGTGACCGGCAGCATGCCGGCGCACCGCCTGGGGGCGACGGCGCTGGCCTGGTATTCCGCGAACATCAGCGCCGAGTTCATCGTCGGGCCGCTGGCGATCGGTTGGCTGCGCTGGCCGCGGCCGGCGTCGCGGAAGTCCGAGTACCTCGAGCTTGCGGTGCTCGCGCTGGTGACGCTCGTCGTGGGCGCCTTCGGCCCCGGCCGGTGGGCGGCCCGCCCGATCTCCCTGCCGATCACCCTGATTCTCGTCTTCCCGCTGCTCGCCTGGGCGGCCATCCGGTTTGTGCCCACGGTCGCCGTGACGGCGGGGGCGGCGCTGGGCCTGTTTGCCGTCGACGCGGCCCTGGCGGGGGCCGGCCCGTTCCAGGGAATCTCAGTCGAGCAGCGGATGGTCTCGCTGAACCTGTTCATGAGCGTGTCCATCGGGACGGGCCTGTTCCTTGCCGCGGCCGCCGCGAACGACCGGCGGTTCGAGAGCGAGCAGGCAAAGCTGATCTCAAGGCTGCAGGCCGCGGCGGACCAGGTCTCACGCCTCGAGGAGTTCGTGACGTTCTGCGCATGGTCCGGCCGGGTCAGGTGGAAGGACGAATGGGTTTCGGTGGAGAGGTTTCTCATGGAGCGCTACAACCTGAACATCACCCATGGCATATCCGACGAGTCGATGAGGAGGATATTGACGGATGCCGGGATTTCATTGCCCCAGCGGCTGTCGCAGCAGGAACCGGCGACCGAATCCGCGCCCAGTTGACGCGGAGACGCGGCTATCCCCGCCGCACCCCGCATGCACGGGCCTGCAGCCCGGTCCCGGCTTCATTCGACCCTTCCGCTCGGGAATTCCAGACGGGGTCTATCTGAAATCCACGCCCGTCGCGTTCTCGATCACGCACTTCGCGTCCCTCGCGTTCAGCAGCGGGCGTCCCTGATACTTCAGCCCCTTGATCACGACGTCCCCGACGGCGTGCTCCGCGTCGAAGCCGGCCACGACGCTGTAGGGCAGCGCCCCATCGACAACCTGAAGGTTCCTCACGCGGATGTTCCTGATATGCCCGCGGAACTTGGCCCGCGCCGGCCCTTCCCCGGGCCGGTAGTCTAGGAGGCCGTCCCAGGTGCCCCCTCGGTCCAGGCGCCGGGAATTCTCGCTGTCGCTCGCCGGCCTGTCCGCGCCGTATTGCGCATAGATCACCGCAAAGTCGAACAGCTTGCGGCGGGCGTCCTCGACCCTGATATCGTCATAGGTCACGTCCTCGACGGTGGCCGCGTCGCCGTTGTGGATGCTGATGGCGGATCCCCTCTCAACATGGATGAGGTCGATGTCCTGGAAGTGGACGTCGTGGATCGGCTTGTTCCGGGTCTCGAAGCCGATTTCGAGGCCGTTTCCGCCGGTGGGCATGTTCCAGAGCACCGCGTGGCGCACGGTGATGCCGTGGGTGTCGACGTCGCCGAGGTTCTTGACCACCACGCAGTCGTCGTTGGTCCGCACGAATATGTTCTCCACGAGAACGTCGGTTGACGAGACGATGTCGAAGCCGTCGTCGCCGTACCTGGCGCTCGGGTTGAGAATCCTGACCCCGTCGACCCGGGTTCCGGTGGTTCCCGTCATGTACACCGTCCACGCGGAATCGCAGTTGAACAGGGTGATGCCCTCGATCCTCGCGCCAACGGTCCTTTCCAGATAGACCATGTTTCGCATCCCGTCTCCTCCCGGTATCTGGACGCCGGCGCCTGATGGGCCCTGGATTTCGGATCCGTCGAGCACCCCTCGGCCGCGTATCGTGACATTCCGTGTGCCGACCGAGCGCACGTTGCCCATAACCCAGGCCCCGGGCGCGAGATACAGCGTTTCGTTGTCCTTGAGGTCCATCAAACCCGCGCGGTGGATTCCCGGGCCGAAGAAACGGACGTGGGGGGTTTCTGGCGTGGGGACATCCTTTTCGGGCGCGTAGCCAAAGAGGTGGACGACCCTCGTGATGTCGTCGTTGAACTCAACCGTGAGCGGAAGAGCGCCTCCCACCCTGAAGCTGACGCTCCGGTGGTCGGCCGCGATCGAGGCGGCGATGCCCGCCGACAGGGGACGAACGGTCACCCAGCGGACATCGAAACCCGTCCGGAGCTCCATGTCGACCGGGTGCGCGACCTCGGGCAATCCGAAAGCGCCCTGGGGAAACTCGTGCAGCTCAAGGGGCTTGCCGTCCACGTAGGCCCGGAAATCCGGGACATGCTCAGGGACAGACGCATGCAACGACGCCGCGAATCCAAGGGACAGCAAAAACCGGGGTGTGTTCATTGCCATTGCAGCCCACGATGTTCTGCCGTCGAGCCCGGGACGCAACCCTCTTGGAGTGCCGGCTGACGGCTTCAAACAACGGACCCGGCCGCAACATCTTTGCGTTCCCGGCCGTCTATTCTTGAGTTGCGGGAATTGCCACCCATACTAGATCTCGCCTCGGTTCGCGATGTCTCCCAAGCCCTTCCTCGACAAGACTCGACCCTCCTGAAGTCCCATCGATAGGTGGGCCACGAGCGCGAGTCCGGCCCGGAACCCAGCCATGGCCCACCCTGGCGGAGCATCTCGCAGTCGACCCCATCCCATTCGATCCATGAAACCCGAGCCGTTCGCGTTTTCGTCCCCTTCAGAGTCTAGCAATCCCGCCCGCAGTTGCCCTAGCGGCCAAAGAATACCCTGACGCTTATGGAAACAGAAATGCCGATTCGGATGCCTCGTCTCCTGAAGGAGCGTCACCTGTTGCCAGCATTGCCGCGACCCATCCGGGCCATGGGCATGAAGTCTGCCACCCTTGGACTGCTTTTCACGGCTGTCCTCGCCCAGGCGGCTCCCGGTTGGAACACGGGTGCCGTCCTCACCACCCCCCGTATTTCGCACACGTCCATCCTTCTTCAGAATGGCAAAGTGCTGGTGGCAGCGGGATTCAACGGCTACGGCATTCAGCCCACGGCCGAGCTGTACGATCCGACGACCAATACGTCGACCGCCACTGGCAGCATGACCACGGCTCGTCAGCAGTATACCGGCACCTTGCTGCCGAATGGAAAGGTCCTGGTCACGGGAGGGCTCAACACCTTCTCCTCCGGTACGGCGCTCACCAGCGCCGAGCTATACGATCCGGCGACGGGCACGTGGAGTTCGGCAGGCTCGATGACCACGGCCCGTTACTACCATACGGCCACCCTGCTGGCGAACGGGGACGTGCTGGTCGCGGGCGGACAAGGCGCGACTGGAGCGTATGTGGGCACCGCCGAGTTTTATCACCCATCGACCAACACCTGGAATCCCGCCGGTACCCTTACGACCGCCCGCAAGAATCATACCGCCACGTTGCTTCCCAGTGGCAAAGTCCTGATCGCCGGAGGATATGATGGGGGTCCGGGCGCCGCGGCTTTTCTTAGTTCCACCGAGTTGTACGATCCAACGAGCAATACCTGGAGTCCGGGTCCGCCGATGGGAACGGGACGGACTTCGCACTCCGCCACCTTGCTGGCAAATGGCCTGGTGCTGGTCGCCGCTGGCGACGGATCCGCGGCAACGCTCACCGAATGCGAGCTCTACGACCCGGTCGGCAACGCGTGGAGCATCACCGGCAGCGTGACCGCGGCGCGCTTCTGGCATACCGCCACGCTCCTGCCGGACGGCGAGGTGCTGGTGGCCGGAGGGGAGTCCACCGGCGACTTCTTCTCGCCGCTGGCCAGCGCCGAGCTGTATAACCCCACGAACGGCACATGGAGCTCGGCCGGGAGCATGGCTGCGGCGCGCCTCTACGACACCGCGACGCTTCTGCCGAACGGCCAAGTCTGGGTGGTCGGCGGAGAGGGTACCGGTTCGGTCGAATTGGCAACCACCGAACTCTATGACCCGACGGTCACGATCTGGGGGTCCGGAGGCACCCTGACCGCTCCCCGGTTCCTCCACACCGCAACCGTGCTGCCGAATGGACAGGTGCTGCTCGCCGCGGGCCAGGGCGAGTCCGGGATACTGAACACCGCCGAACTCTATGACCCGACGGCCAACACGTCGACGGGCACCAACCCGCTGGCGAGCGGGCGTTATTACCACAGTGCCACCCTGCTGGCCAACGGCATGGTGATCGTCGCCGGCGGGAACGGCGCCACCGGTACCCTCGCAAGCACCGAGCTTTATGATCCGTCGACGGCCGCCTGGGGCACCGGCGGCAGCCTTCCGCAGGCGTGCTATGAACATACGGCGACGCTTCTGGCGAACGGCCAGGTGCTGGTCGCCGCGGGCGAGGGTTCCGGCCCGACGTTGCTTGCATCCGCCGCGATATATGACCCTACCGCCAACACGTGGAGCACGACCGGGAGCCTGACCACGGCGCGCTACGAGCATACCGCGACGCTCCTGCCCAATGGCAAGGTGCTCGTGGCGGGGGGGTTGGGCGCCGTGAACTACCTTGCCGCCTGCGAACTGTATAATCCCGCCACCCGGACCTGGAGTTCGGGGGGCACCCTTGCGACGCCGCGCGCCCAGCACACCGCAACCCTGCTGCCGAACGGCACCGTGCTGGTTTCGGGGGGAGACAACAGCGGCGGGGACCTCTCCAGCTGCGAATTGTACAACCCTGCGACCAACACGTGGAGTGCCGCCGGCAGCCTCATTACTGCCCGCTTTGACCACACCGCCGCGCTGCTGCCGAACGGCAAGGTGATGGTCGCGGGCGGGTTCACGCCCAGCGGCTTGACCGCCAGCGCGGAAATCTATGACCCGGCGGTCAATTCCTGGAGTTCCGCCGGAAGTCTCGCGCAACCGCTCGAGCAACATTCGTCCACCGTTCTGCCCAACGGCTTGGCGCTGATCGCGGGAGGAATGCATCCGGGCTTTGCACCGCCCACCGTCTGCGGGCTGTTTGACGCAGGCGCCGCGCCCGTTCCCACCCGGCAGCCGACATTGAGCAGCGTCACGGCGTTGCTCACCGGCGCCAACGCCCTGGTCGCGACCGGTTCCGGTTTCCAGCCCCTGCTCGAGGCGTCCGGGGGCCCCACGAACGATTCGGCGACCAATTATCCGCTGCTCAAGATCCAGCGCCTCGACAGCGGCCAGACCCAGTGGCTGTCGCCGGATGAGGCCACCACGGTGACCAACACGAGTTTCACCTCGACCGAAACCACCCTCAATGGATTTCCCGACGGCTACGCCATGGTGACGGCCTATGTGAACGGTGTCCCCAGCGCCGCCCAGCTCACCGTTTTCATCGCCGCCCCCCAGGCAAACCTGTACTGGACGGACACGTCGACCGGCAATCGCGTGATCTGGCTGATGAATGGCACGTCTTTCAGCTCCAGCGTGGCGCTCGGCAACGTCGCGACCAACTGGGAGATCGACGGCACGGGCGATTTCAACCACGACGGCCAGACCGACATCCTGTGGACCAACACGACGACGGGGGAACGCGTGATCTGGCTGATGGATGGCACCTCCTTTTCCTCGAGCGTCTCGCTGGGTGTCGTCGCGACCAACTGGTCCATCTCCGGGGTCGGCGACTTCAACGGCGACGGCTACCCCGACATCCTCTGGACCAACACGACGACCGGCGAGCGGTTGATCTGGCTTATGAACGGGACCAGCTACGGCTCCAGCGTGTCGCTGGGCGTGGTTCCCATGTACTTGTCCATCGACGGGGTCGCCGACTTCAACGGCGACGGCTCCCCTGACATCCTGTTCACGAACACGACGACCGGTGAGCGGCTGATCTGGCTCATGAACGGAACGAGCTACAGCTCCGTCCTGTCGATCGGGGTCATCCCCGCCGACTTGCGGGTCTCGGCTGTCACCGGGGGCGGCGGCGCGCCGGACCTGGTCATGACCAATGCCGAGACGGGCGCGCGCTCGATCTGGGTCATGAACGGCGCCACGGTCGCGAGCACGGTCTCGCTGGGCACGGTAACCTCAAACTGGGAGCTGTTCCAATCGGGCGTGCAGCCGGTTGAGCTGGCAAAGCTGGACTTCAACGGCGACGGCCAGCCGGACCTGCTCTTTGAGAACACCGCCACCGGGGACCATTATGTCTGGCTGATGAACGGCACCAGCTTCTCCTCAAGCGTCTTCATCGGCAATGTCTCGACCCAGTGGCAGATCGCCGCGACGGGCGACTTCAACGGCGACGGCCAGCCCGACATCCTCTGGCAGAACACCTCGACGGGCGAGCGCCTGATCTGGCTCATGAACGGCACGAGCTACGCCTCGAGCGTCTCCCTCGGCGTTGTCTCGACCGCGTGGACGATCGACGCGGTGGCCGACTTCAACGGCGACGGCAACGCGGACATCCTCTGGACCAACACCTCGACGGGCGAGCGCGTGATCTGGCTGATGGACGGCACGAGCTACGTCTCCAGCGTCTCCCTCGGCACCATGGGAACGCAGTGGCGCATCGCCGATACCGGCGATTTCTTCGGCACCGGCCAGCCGGACCTCGTCTGGGAGAACACCTCGACCGGGGACCGCTATGTCTGGCTGATGAACGGAACGGTCTTCTCCTCCTCCGTTTTCATCGGCAACGTCGGCACCCAATGGACCATCGCGGCGACCGAGGACTTCACGGGCGCCGGCCAGCCGGACATTGTCTTTGAGAACACCTCCACCGGAGACCGTTACGTCTGGCTCATGACCGGGACCACCTTTTCCTCCTCCGTCTACATAGGCAATATTGGCACCGAGTGGCAGATCAGGAACTGATCCAAGGGGCCGCAGCCCATCGTGCAGACAAGCTGAAAGAGGCCTACCGGGACCATCGGAAGTGCGGGATCATGGTGCCGGTTACGCGTTCAGGCAAGCCCACCTCCTGATTCGCGGGCTGGTAGAACTTGTTTGTCATGGTGCTCCAATTGGTGACGGCCGACATCTCGGTCTTGTCCCACTTCCAATCATAGCCAACTCGGGTTAGGAAAGGCTCCCTTATCCGGCATTTCTCGGAACCGGCAAGGCTCGAGGCGATGCCGGTGACGGAGATCACGGATGTGATTGTCCCATCGGCTGAAGTGTCTTGTTCGTCCCCGGCACTTCTAGGGTGCCAGCCATCTGAACCAGGGCATGCCGACTCAAAAGGCCGGGCTTTATTGCCTGCCGGACTTATGGAATTTCCGGGCATCAAAGGGATCAAAGGGAGCGCGGCACCATTAAGCCGTAATAAATTGGTCAATAATCAGTTGGGAACTACGTAGAAGGGGCGTTCTTGCTAGGAAAGGGAACCGAATCCTGCAATGACTGGCGGCTCTTATCATTATGAATTCCAACATCCAGGGCGGGCAGCATCCCGTAGATCACATTCGGGCCGTGCTCCGCGAGGTTTGCGGCCGCTGCCCTTCATTCTTGGCAGCCGTAATCCTCCCCATTGCAGCGATCACCGGACAAACAGCCCGCGCGCAGAGTATCACGGTTACAGGCGGCTCCGACGCCATCGCGGTCAACCCGGCGACGAACACGGTGTACGTCGGCACCGGAGGGTCCGGATTGAGCGACTATCCGTTGGCGGTGATTGACGGGGCCACGAATACGGTGACCAAGAACCTGGCGTTTACGGCACCGATCGGTTTCATCGCCGTCAACCCGGTGACAAACATGGTCTACGCCAATCCCGGCGGCACATTTGGGGAGACCACCAACAACGTGTCGGTGATCAACGGGGCCACGAATACGGTCATCAAGACCCTGAGTGCGACAGGCGGTGCCAATGCCTTCGCGGTGAACCCGGTGACGAACACGATCTACGTGGCGGGATCCCCTGTGACGGTGATTAACGGGGCCACGAATACGGTGGCCGCCACCGTGGACCTGCCATTCTCGGCTGCCTCTGCCATCGCGGTGAACCCGGTTACGAACACGATCTACGTCGTCGACCAGGAGGCCACCACCAACAACGTGACGGTGATTGACGGGGCCACGAATGCGGTGATCACCACCCTGACCGCGACAGGCGGTGCCATTAGCCTCGCGGTCAACCCGGTGACGAACACGATCTACGTCACGGGTTCCCCTGTGACGGTGATTGACGGGGCCACGAATACGGTGACCACCACCGTGGCTGATGCGGGCTATGCCAGCAGCATCGCGGTCAACCCGGTGACGAACACCGTCTACGTCGCCAACTATAATTTAAGCATTGAGGGCACGAGCTATGGCGGGACCAACTGCGTGACGGTGATCGACGGGGCCACGAACACGGTGACCGCCACCGTGCCTACCGGGGCGGCTGGATTTGCCTCGAACATGAACCTCGGGGTGAATACGGCGACGAACACGATCTACGTCGCCGACCAGGGCGCCAACAACACCACGGTGATCGACGGGGCCACGAATACGACCACCACCGTGACCGCAGGGAACACTCCATGGTCCGTCGCCGTCAACCCGGTGACGAACACGGCGTACATCCTCAGCCTATTCAACGTGACGGTGATTTCCGGGGCCGCGCCGACGTCGAACTCGAACCTGTACTGGACGAATGCGACGACCGGCGAGCGCGTGATCTGGCTGATGAACGGCACCACCTTCTCCTCGAGCGTGTCTCTGGGCGTGGTCACCGCCGACTGGGAGATTGACGGCACCGGCGATTTCAATGTGGACGGCAATACCGACATCCTGTGGACCAACACGACGACCGGCGAGCGGGTGATCTGGCTCATGAACGGCAACACCTTCCTCTCGAGCGTGTCGCTGGGCGTCGTCCCGACCAACTGGTCCATCTCCGGTGTCGGCGACTTTGGCGGCAACAGCTACCCTGGCATCCTCTGGACCAACACGACGACCGGCGAGCGGGTGATCTGGCTCATGAACGGCACCACGTTCTCCTCGAGCGTCTCGCTGGGCGTCGTCCCGACGTACTGGTCCATCGACGGTGTCGCGGACTTCAACGGCGACGGCAAGCCCGACATCCTCTGGACGAACACGGCCAACGGCGAGCGGCAGGTCTGGCTCATGAATGGTGCCACGCACACCTCGGATGAAACGATCGGGGTTGTTGCCGCCGACTTGCGGATATCGGCGGTCGGCAACAGCGGCGGCAGCGGCGCACCGGACCTGGTGATGACCAACGCCGAGACGGGCGAGCGCTCGATCTGGATAATGAGCGGCGCCACGCACGCGAGCACGGTTTCACTGGGAATCGTCACCCCGAACATGGTGCTTGGCCAGTCGGGCGTGCAGCCGGTTGAGCTGGCAAAGCTCGACTTCAACGGGGACGGCAACCCTGACCTCCTCTGGGAGAACACCAGCACCGGGGACCACTATGTATGGCTGATGAACGGGACCAGCTTTTCCTCCAGCGTCTTCATCGGCAACGTATCGACGCAGTGGCAGGTCGCCGCGACCGGCGATTTCAATGGCGACGGCAATCCTGACCTCCTCTGGCAGAACACCTCGACCGGCGAAGTTGTGGTCTGGCTCATGAATGGCACGAGCTACAGTTCCAGCGTATCGCTTGGCATTGTGCCGACCGAGTGGTCCATCGCCGCGGTCGCCGACTTCAACGGCGACGGCAACGCGGACATCCTCTGGACCAACACGACGACCGGCGAACGCGTGATCTGGCTCATGAACGGCACGAGCTACGCCTCGAGCGTCTCGCTGGGCGTCACGCCGACGGTCTGGCGCATCGCTGATACCGGAGATTTCCTGGGCGACGGGCAGCCGGACATCGTCTGGGAGAACACCTCGACCGGGGACCGCTACGTCTGGATGATGAACGGCACCGCCTTCTCCTCCTCCGTTTTCATTGGCAACGTCGGCACGCAGTGGCGAATCGCGGCGACCGAGGACTTCACGGGCGCCGGGCAGCCGGACATCGTCTTTGAGAACACGTCGACCGGGGACCGCTACGCATGGCTGATGAACGGCACCGCCCTTTCCTCCTCCGTCTATCTGGGCAACGTGGGCACCGAGTGGCAGATCAGGAACTAGACTGGATTCACGATCGGGACAGGATGCCGAGGGCCAACGAATGGCGACGGGCCCCAGGAGCCCTACCGCACGAAGAACCCAAATGGCCGTCGCCGACAAGGCCTTCGATTTGAACAAATGCCGCCCGCATCTTGCCGCGCCAAGCAGTTCTCGTCGCCCACGACGCTTGAGAACACCACAACCAGTGGTATCCCTATAGACCGGGCACCATCATGCTCCAATCAAGATCCGGGTACTTCGCTTCGAGGCTCGTTGCCAGTCTTGAATGCTCAGTTTGGCATTCAACAATGTCGCGTTGCAGCTGTGTCGCTACCGCCGCGGCGAGAGCAACCTTATCAGCAAGAGCGTCATTTTCAGCATGTCCTTTAGACATTACATCGTTGGCACCACGCAACGCGCCAAAAATTCCGCCGATCTCCGCGTCCTTCTCGCCCCCGCGAGCGAATCCCGCGTAGGCTGCGGCGATTGCGCCATCGAACACGCCGGTGAGAAGCTCGTCCAAGGAATTTGAGTCTTGGCGGCCCACCAGCGCGGTCCGGGCGAGATCGGCCAGACTGCCGATCTCAATGAACAAATCGCTTTGCTGCCCCATCGTCTCTTCGCGAAGGCTGACCAGTTTGACGGCGTCTGGTTCGACTCCACTCGTGCTTAGCGAGGCAAGCCGGCTCTGGGCTTGGCCGTAGAATTTCGAAAGATTCTGGCTTCGACCCATGACCTCGCCATAATACTCGATCATGAGCGTCACATAGTTGCGGCTGGCAACGTCGAAGACGCGGCGTTCCTGCGGCGTCGGATCCGCGGGTGGAACTGGCTGACTAGGGGCCAATATTCTCGGGAACGCCCTGATCCTGTTGCTGAGGTCCGATGAAACGCCCTGGTACGCCTGCATGTAGGCATTTGTGGACGGGCCCCGGCTGCCTGAACATCCGGCTACCAGACCGCAAATCAATGAACCCGACAGGAGAAATCTCGCTGGAATAGGCACGCCTGAATACAGTGCAATGACGAGCCCGTGCCAATCCAAACCTGACTGAAGCCACTGGATGCGGGGTTGTAACGCGTCAGAACGCGAGTGGAGCTAGACGACTAGAACCTGCTTGAAAGAACGGGTTATCTGCTTCCCCGGATATTTCTGACACGCATCCGTGCCGAGGTTCATGTTCGAAATCCTGCCACACGCCTCTATCTCTCAATAACATGTCTATGGGAGCCCGGGCGTGCCATCCATCAAGTCAGCCAGACACCGGATTCAGGGCGCCTGAACGAATTGGGCTCTACGAGCTGAACTGAGCGTGGTGCTCGGGACAGGACTTGAACCTGCACGCCTTTCGGCAACGGCTTCTAAGACCGTCGTGTATTCCATTCCACCACCCGAGCAATCAATGAGTTATGCGAGCACAAACGTATTCAAACAGATCCTTTCCCATCATGTCGTCCGAGGTCGTAGAGGGCCGTAACGTGAATGGCAAGAGGACGCGGCCGACGCATGGCGCAGCCAATTTGCATAAAAGCGTTGACCGTCACACTCTAATATTCCGAGGATCCGGCGAACAAATCTCCCCAATTTTGGGTGCCGCGGATCAGAATTCGCCAACTGAAACCGGGGCGCTCAAACAAGAACGTCACAACACCAGAATAATATGAATCCCAGAAAGAAAAAAGCCACGGCAAAGGGCAGCGTCACATTCAAGGACCTCAAGTCGAGGAAAGACCCCAAGGGCGGCGGACCAGTAGGTCGTCCCTCTTCAGGCGCCGGCGAAGGTAAGCATTGAACGGCCCCTATTAGGCATCAGCGAAACCCAGCATCACGATAGATCGATCGATTGTCCCGGGCGGGTTTTCGCGCAATCGCAGGGCGGCGGCTGCGCAGTCCAGGCTTTCAGGAATCGGCTGGTGCCACAGAGTTTCGCCATGAAGCCTTGGGCTGGTGGGCGCCATGCCTCAATGGCCACCGGCCGTTTTTTCCAAAGCGTCGAGCCGCGCGGCAAGTGCCGCGATCTCGCCTTGCTGGACGGCGCCCTCCTTCTGCGCCGATACGAGTTTCGCAATCTGTTCCCGCTGGGCGGCGATCTCCCGCTGCTGCTCCAGGACAAGGTCGTGCTGCTTGCGAAATTCATTGAGCAGCATCGCGTTCACGGCCTCGTAGCGGACGGAGAAGGCCTGATGGGAGCCGTCCCGCACCACCAGGTCGGGTGACACCTTCTCCACCTCCTCGGCGACCAGACCGAACTGGGGCGTGCCTGCGGGGTCGATCTCGGGCTTGTAGCGGAAGGAAACCGGCCGCAGCGCGAAGATCGCCTCGCTGGCCGAGCCCATGTCCCGGACGTCCTCCTTGAACCGCCCCGATGACGGGGCGACCCCGAGCTGGCCAGCGCTGTTGACGGTGACCGCGCTGCCCGAGACGGTCGCGCCCCAGATTCCCGCGATATAAGCCGTCTGTGACTCGCCCTGGGCCTGGCTCTGCTCCCCGATGCGGACCGTCCCGCTGTCCGTGGACCAGCCGGGATTCCCGATTTCAATGTTGGAGACGCCGGTCTGGATGTTGATCCCCGCGTGGTAGCCGATGCCGATATTCGATCCCCCATTGGTCACACCCTCGAGGGCCGAGGCGCCGACGGCCGTGTTTTGCCCGGAGGTCGCGTTCAAGAGGGCCACGTCGCCGACGGCTGTGTTTCCGCTCAGACCCACCATATTGGCCAGCGCCGAGGTGCCGACGGCCGTGTTTTCCAATCCCGTGGTGTTGTTGAAGAGCGCCTCGTAGCCGACCGCCGTATTGGCGACGTCCACATAGGGGGGACCCCCGGGAGAGAGGGAAGTGGGAAGGTTGTTATGATAGAGCGCCTGGTAGCCGACCGCCGTGCTCTGGAAGCCCACGGTGTTCTGGAAGAGCGCCCCGGAACCGATGGCCGTGTTCTGGTAGCCGGTCGTGTTGTCAAAGAGCGCATCCTCGCCGCTCGCGGTGTTCTGGTATCCGGTCGTGGTGTTCTTGAGCGCCTGGAATCCGTTGCCGGTGTTGTTGTCGCCCGTCGTGTCGCCAAGGAGCGTCCAATAACCGTCGGCCGTGTTGTGGATGCCGGTGGTTATCGAGCTGAGCGCGCTGGTGCCCGTGCTCGTGTTGGTCTGGGCGCGCGCGATCCCGCAGAAAGCGAGGACGGCAGTGGCGCCCATGGCATGGGCAAGCGTCTTGACTGGTGTGTTCATTTTGAATCCCGTTGTTTGGCCTTCCTGAGTTGCGAGAGCTGTCCGGTAGATTGCCGCCGAGGCGCAGGTCGCCCGATCGACCCCGTTACCACGGCAGGGGAACTCGGGCGTCGATGGGACCCGTCATGCACGTCCGTCTTCTCCATCGGCTTTTTTATTCGGATCGCCGTTGTGACGCCGACTGTGCATTTTACGTAAAATCGCGCAGTGGGCCCGAGGCGTTTTCCGCGCGAATGAAATCAGGGTTACACCCCATACCGACGGCCCATCCCGCTGTCTATCCTCGCATGATGAAGATCCGGCTTACCCTCCACATGCTCGCCGCGGCCATCTGCCCTGCAGCCCTTTTTCTCGGCGGCTGCTCCAAGAGCGAGGACAAGTCGATGCAGGATGCGAAGGCGGCGGCCGCGAACGCGGCCGCCGACATGAAGGTCGCGGTGTCCGACACCTGGGACAGCATCAAGGACTTCACCTATGCGCGGCGCGCCGATTTTTCCGCCGCCATGGATCGCATGGCAACGGAGATGGACGACAAGACCGCCGCCCTGAACGCGAAGGTCGCCGGTGTCCCGGACGATGCCTCAAGGGAGCGCGACAGCGCGAAGAGGGAGTATGACCGGGCCCGCGCCGACCTGAAGGCGAGGCTCCACGACCTCGGAAATGCCACGGCCGACACCTGGGCGGATGCGAAGGCGAGGGCCGCCGTCGCCTGGAAGAACGTTCAGGCGGCCTACGACAGGATGACCAGGGCGAACGCCGCCCCCTGACGTCACCGCGTCGCCAGCCCCAGCCGGTCGCCCATCCGGGCGTAGGTCTCGGTGCAGGAGGCGCTCTGGCCGACGATGTCCGCGTCGAAGACGATGCGGCTCCTCGCAAAAAGCGTGATCACGCATGAGCCGCCGAAGGCGAACAGCCCCTTCTCCTCGCCCTTGAGGACGGGCCGTCCCGGGAGGAAGCCCTGGACGATGCTTCCGACGTTGGTCGCGCCCACCTCGACCATCGCCACAGTCCCGAACATCGTCGACTCGAGCAGCGTCACGAACCGCTTGTTCCGGACAAGGTAGAGGATGTTCCTGCGGAGCGCGATCGGGTTCACCGAGTAGAGCCTGCCCTTGATGAGCCTGGGATTGGAGGGGATCCCCGCCACGGGAAAATGAAACCGGTGGTAGTCGCTCGGGCAGAGGCGCGAGATGAGCATGGACCCGCCAAAAAAGCGCCCGGCAAGCTCGGCGTCGCCGAGGAGCTCCTCCAGCGTGAACTTGGCCCCCTTCACGTAGAATCCGTCCGCCCGGTCGACGTCCGGGAACGCGAGGTGCCGCCCGTCCGCGGGAAACACCGCGGTCCCGGCCCCCGGGGCGATCGGCCTCGACTCGGGCTTCAGCGCGCGGTGGAAGAACTCGTTGAAGGTCTTGAACTCGAAGGGCGACTTCGCGAATTCCGAGACGTTGACGTCATAGTCCCCTATGAACTTGATGATGAACAGGTCGCTCCGCGGCGAGTTCATCCTCCTCCCATAGTACCACGAGAAGAAGGCGCGCCGGAAGAAAAGCCAGACCGCGAACCTGCCGACCGGGTTCTCATAGGCGAGGCGCAGCCAGCGTTCGCCGAAGACCTTCTCGATCTTGGTCGTCCCGTCGGTGCGGTCGAAGTAGCGGATGGGTTCCGTGGGCAAGGCGGTGGTTGCGGTTTTGCAATTTTTCCCAGATTCTATCCATCCGCCATGGAAAACTTCACTTATTTTAATCCCACGCGCATCCATTTCGGCCGCGGCCAGATCGCGGCCATCGACGGCGAGCTTCCGCCGAGGTCCCGGGTCCTCCTCCTCGCCGGCGGCGGCAGCATCCGCGCAAACGGCGTCCACGCGCAGGTGCTCAAGGCGCTCGGAGGCCGCACCGTGTTCGAGTTCTTCGGCGTTGAGGCCAATCCCGACTTCGACACCCTCATGAAGGCGGTCGTGCTCGCCCGCGCGGAGAAGGTCGACTGGATCCTCGCCGTCGGCGGCGGCTCCGTCCTCGACGGGGCGAAGTTCGTCGCGGCGGCCGTCCCCTACGCCGGCGATCCCTGGGAAATCCTCCAGACGCGCGGCTCGAAGCTCCAGTCGGCGCTTCCCATCGGGACCGTGCTCACGCTCCCCGGCACGGGCTCGGAGGCGAACGGCGCCGCCGTCATCAGCCGCCGGTCGATCAGGCAGAAGCTCGCGTTCATCCACCCGCTGGCCTTCCCGAGGTTCTCGGTCCTCGACCCGGAGACTACCTTCACGCTGCCCGAGCGCCAGATCTCCAACGGCATCGCCGACGCCTTCACCCATGTGATCGAGCAGTACCTCACCTACCCCGCCCATGCCGCCGTCCAGGACCGCTTCGCGGAGTCCGTGATGCACGTCCTGATCGACGAGGGCCCGGGCTCGGTCAAGAGCCCCACGGACTACGACGCGCGGGCCAACGTCGTCTGGGCCGCCACCTGGGCGCTCAACGGCGCCATCGGGGCCGGCGTCCCGCAGGACTGGGCCAGCCACACGATCGGGCACGAGCTCACCGCGTTGCACGGGATCGACCACGCGCGGACGCTCGCGGTCGTGATCCCGAGCCTCCTGGACGTCCAGCGGCCGGGCAAGGGCGCCAAGCTCGCCCAGTACGCCGAGCGGGTGTGGGGCGTCTCCGGCGGCTCCGAGGCTTCGCGTATCGACGCCGCGATCGAGAGGACCCGCGCCTTCTACGAGTCGCTGGGCCTTCGCACCCGCCTACGGGACTACAGCGTCGACGCGGCCACCGCGTCCGAGGTCGCCGGCCGGCTGAGGGCCCGGGGCCTGCTCAAGATCGGCGAGCGCGGGGACATCACGCCCGAGGTCGTGGAGCGGATCCTCAGGCAGGCCGCCTAGGCGCTTCCAGGCGGACACCACGGTTGGTTCACACCCCGGCAGACCGATGAACATCGCCGACGAGCTTCAGAAACTGGCCGACCTCCGCAGGGACGGAAGCCTGTCCGACGCGGAATTCGCGGACGCGAAGCGCAGGCTCCTCGCCCAGGAAAGGCAGGAGGGCGCGGGCGGCCCGCCCCCGGTCGCAGAGGCTGCGACGGCCCCGGCGGCCCCCGTCGAGGAAAAGACCTACCGCTCGAGCCGCTGGTCGGCCGGCAACATGTTCTTCCCCGATTCCCTGACGCTGTCCAGCGACGGGATCCTGTTCCGGAAGGGAAAGTTCTTCGGGTCGAGCGAGGAGCGCATCAGCTACAAGGCGATCGCGTCGCTGCGCGCAAAGAACGGCGTGTTCCTTTCCAGCATCTCGGTCGAGACCTCCGGCGGCAGCCAGCCGATCTTCATCAACGGGCTCTGGAAGTCCGACGCGAGGGAGATCCAGGACGGGATCCGCTCGTTCCAGAGGGGCGCGTAGCCCCGCGGCCGCCGCGCCGCCTCAGGCGACGACCCATTCCCCGTTCTTGACGGAGAAGGTCGCGGTCGACCCCGGCGCGATCTGGCCAGAGATCAACCCGCGGGCGAGCCGCGTCTCGATCTGGCGCTGGAGGTAGCGCTTGAGGGGGCGCGCGCCGAAGACGGGGTCGTAGCCCTTCTCGGCGGCCCACTCCCGCGCCTTCTTGTCGAGGGCCACGGTCACGCCCTGGTCCGCGAGCCTGTGGTTCAGGTCGGCGAGCAGCAGGTCGACGATCGAGCCGATCTCCTCCAGCGTGAGGGGCTTGAACAGGATCGTCTCGTCGATCCGGTTCAGGAATTCCGGGCGGAACGAGCTGCGCAGCTCAGCCATCACGCTTTCGCGCACGCTCTCGGGGATCGTGTCGCCGGTGACGCCCTCGAGCAGGAAGCGCGAGCCGATGTTGGACGTCATGATGATGATCGTGTTCTTGAAGTCCACCGTGCGGCCCTGGGCGTCCGTGATCCGCCCGTCGTCGAGGACCTGCAGGAGGACGTTGAACACGTCCGGGTGCGCCTTCTCGACCTCGTCGAAGAGGACCACGGCGTAGGGCTTGCGGCGGACGGCCTCCGTCAGCTGGCCGCCCTCGTCGTAGCCGACGTAGCCCGGGGGCGCGCCGATCAGCCGCGAGACCGCGTGCTTCTCCATGTACTCCGACATGTCGATGCGGATCATCGCGGACTCGGTGTCGAAGAGATTCTCGGCGAGCGCCTTTGCGAGCTCGGTCTTGCCCACGCCCGTCGGCCCGAGGAAGAGGAAGCTCCCGACCGGCCGGCGCGGGTCCTTGATCCCGCTGCGCGCGCGCAGGATCGCCTCGGTCACGAGCGTCACGGCCTCGTCCTGCCCGATGACGCGCCTGTGGAGCGTGTCCTCCAGCCTCAGGAGCTTCTCCTTGTCGCCCTCGACGAGCCGGGTGACCGGGACGCCCGTCCACTTGGCGACGATCTCGGCGATCTCCTCGCCGGAGACCTCCTCCTTGAAGAGGGTCGTCGTCTTGCCCGTGCTCTCGAGCTTCTTCAGCTCGGCCTCGAGCACCGGGATCTTCCCGTGGCGCAGCTCCGCGACCTTGTTGAGGTCGTAGGCGCGTTCGGCCTTCTCCATCTCGAGCCGCGCGGCCTCGATCTCCTCGCGCAGCTTGCGAAGGCGGTCGACCGAGGCCTTCTCCTTGTCCCATTGGAGCTTGAGGCCCTTGGCTTTCTCGCGGACGCCGGCCAGCTCCTTGCGCAGGACGGTGAGCCTCTGCTTGCTGGCGTCGTCCTTCTCCTTGGCGAGCGCGGTCTCCTCGATCTCGAGCCGGAGGGAGCGCCGGGTGAGCTCGTCCAGCTCCTGGGGCATCGAGTCCATCTCGGTGCGGATCATCGCGCAGGCCTCGTCGACAAGGTCGATCGCCTTGTCGGGGAGGAAGCGGTCGGAAATGTAGCGGTCGGACAGGACGACCGCGTTCACGAGCGCGTTGTCCTGGATCTTGACGCCGTGGTGGAGCTCGAAGCGCTCCCGCAGGCCGCGGAGGATGGAGATCGCGTCCTCGACGCTCGGCTGCTCCACGAGTACGGGCTGGAAGCGGCGCTCCAGCGCCGCGTCCTTCTCGATGTGCTTCCTGTACTCGTCAAGCGTCGTGGCCCCGATGCAGTGGAGCTCCCCCCGGGCGAGCATGGGCTTGAGCAGGTTGCCGGCGTCCATCGCGCCGTCGACCTTGCCGGCCCCGACGATCAGGTGCAGCTCGTCGATGAAGAGGATCACGCGGCCGTCCGACTGCTTGACCTCGTTCAGCACGGCCTTCAGGCGCTCCTCGAACTCCCCCCGGTACTTGGCGCCGGCGACAAGCGCGCCCATGTCGAGCGCGAACACCGTGCTTTCCTTCAGGCCCTCGGGCACGTCGCCGCGGAGTATCCGCTGGGCGAGGCCCTCGACGATCGCCGTCTTGCCGACGCCGGGCTCGCCGATCAGGACCGGGTTGTTCTTGGTCTTTCGCGAGAGGATCCGGATCGTGCGGCGGATCTCGTCGTCGCGGCCGATGACCGGGTCGAGCTTCCCCTTCTTGGCCCTGTCCACCAGGTCCACCCCGTACTTCTCAAGGGCCTGGTAGGTCGCCTCCGGGTTGTCCGTCGTGACGCGCTGGTTCCCCCGGACCGCCTTCATCGCGCCCATCACCTTGGCCCGGTCGAGGCCGAAGCTCTTGAAGAGCTTCTTCATCGCCTCGGGCCGGCCCACCTCGATGAGGCCCAGAAACACGTGCTCGACGCTGACGAATTCATCCTTGAGCGCCTTCGCGTCATGCTCGGCCTTCGTGAGCACGTCGTTCACGGCCTGGGTCACGTAGACCTTCGAGGTGTCGACGTTGCCGGTGACCTTGGGCAGGCGCTCGAGCTCGCGGTCCACGGCCTGCTGGAGCGCGCTCGCGGAAAGCCCCATCTTGTCGATGAGGCCCGGGATGATGCCGTTCTCCTGGCCAAGGAGCGCCGAGAGCAGGTGCCACGTCTCGACCTCGTTATGGTTGAGACGGCGGGCGATCGCCTGGGCGTCGGTGACGGCCTGGCGGGACATCTGGGTGAACTGGTTGAGATCCATCCCGCCCCCACCCTGCATAGGATGCGCCATCGGCGCAAACGTCCCGTGCAGACGGCGCCCCCCCATGGGCCACCCCCGGGGGCAGCCGTTCCGGCCCGGCGGAGGGCGCCGTGGCTCCCGCCGGGCCGACGCAAAAAGACGCGAAAAAGATGAGGCCGGCACAGAACCCCCCTTGCATTTTGTATACTATAAGCCTGCGGATGGGCGCCCCGCTTCCGCGACGCTCCTCCAGGTAACTTCGAAAGGCTTCAACCCATGAAAACCCCCCTTTGGACGTCGATCGCGGTTGCCGGCGCCAGCCTCCTCCTGGGCTCCTGCATGGACAGCGGCGGCGGCGGAATCGCCCTGCAGGCGAACCCGGGCGCGCGGGCGACACTCCCCGTCTTCGATGTCACCCAAGCCGGCGCGAACTCCGCGCAGGTCGAGGGACTCTACGAAAGCCTGGGACTGCCCAGGGACAAGGACGCCAGGATCGCCGAATGGCACGACGTGGTGTCCTACGTGGACCCGGAGCATTTCCTCGCCATTCCCACCCATGCGGTGACCGACTCGGGCCGCCTGGAGAAGCTGAGGGAAATGTCCCGGGGCGAGCTTCCGGACGCCGCCATCCGGTTTGATGCGATCGACTTCGAGGCCCTCGGGAAGGTGACCGTCCTCGATCCCGACTCCGCGCTCAAGACTGCGGCCGCGGCCTTCGCGTCCGCCGGGATCCATCTCGAGGCCGCGACTCCCACGGTCGGCAACACGGTGCTGACCGCGGACTACACGGACGACGGCGGGACCGCCGTCCACGTGGACCAGAAGCTCGACACCCGGGTGAGCTACCGGTTCACCGCGGCGAACGGGATCCCTTTCACCGGGCCCGGCGCGCAGGTGCAGGTGACCTTCAATGGGAAGCGCAAGGTCACCCAGCTCTTCTATGCCTGGCGCGAGGTCAAGGAGGGGGAGTCCGTGAAGGTCATCCCGGAAGCCGAGGCCCGGGAGAGGATCGCAAGGCTCCTGCCGGCCGGCTCGAGGATCGCGATGCGGCTCGTCTACTGGTGCCCGCCCATCGAGAGCGCGGCGTCCACGGAAAGGGCGCAGGATGCCGCGACGGCCGTCGGGCCGGTGAGCCTCATCCCCTGGTACTCGTTCACCGGCTCCCTTCCGGCCACGGACGCCACCGGGCGGGTGCCCGGGGCCACCACCCGGGAGCGCCTGATTCCGGCGACGGACGATCCGAGGTATGTCCCCTCGATCCAGCTCAAGGTGTCGGGCTCCGGCACAACCCAGGTCCAGGCGAGCGTCACCGCGACCGGCGGCCGCGCTCCCTATGCCTACGTGTGGAGCGCCTCCAGCCCGGAGGTCCTGGCGAATCGAACGGCCTCGGTCAGCTACGCGCCCCTGGCGCGCGTCGTCCCTTCGACGATCGGCCCGAACGAGACCGTCGCGACGAACGAGTCCCTCTCGGTAACGGTGATCGATGCGAACGGGATAGCGGTGACCGCAAGCCAGACCCTCCCGGTCCAGGCGCGGCAGATCGTCCCCGAGCCGCGCGGCAAGTCCCATGGAAGCGATGCCAGCTTCGGCTGCGAAAGCCCCGCGGAGCCGGAGGAATGGACGCAGGAGCGCGTCGGGTGGCAGCAGGGCATGGCCAACCCCGGAGGGGGCGCCCAGGAATTCCTCTGGAGGGGCGACGACTCGTGGCCCGGGGACTACATCCGGCCGCCGACGCCGGGATCGCTGCCCCCGACCCCGTGGACCTACGGCGACGCCGACTACTCCAACTGGGGCATCAACACCGCCAACCTTGTCCTCATCAACGGCGATGGCTCGCCGAACTGGCTGACGGCCATGTTTCCGGGGGCGCCCCAGTCCGACTACAACTCGAATGTCTACCTGTGGCGGCCCGCGAATCCGGGCGGCACGGTGCAGCTGCCCTCCGGCTTCACGACCGTCGATTACCACGGCTCGTGGGGGACCAGGGGACCGAACGACCGCCTGTACTGGCTCGCGGGCCTGCTGTGCGACTGCCTCGACGAGAAGGTGGGCGCCGGGCTCAGCCCCACGGACCGATGGGGGCCCGCGTTCGGCGGCCTCCACATGTTCACGGGATTTGCGTCGGGCGCCGCGTACAGCGCGGGCGCCTTCCCAAAGGCGTTTGCCAGGAATATCCTCGGCGTGTCCGGGCCGCCGGAGACGATCCTGAGCGCCTGGCTCAACGCCTCGACGTCCACGAACGAAGGCACCGCGGCGGCCATGGGGCCCATCACGACCGGCAACGTGTGCGACATAGACGACTACTACATAGGCAAGGGATCGCGGGGGCCTTCCATACCGGCCTCGCAGATCACCGGCTGGTGGTTCGTGCACCAGTAGCCGGCAGCCGCCGGAGGTTTGCAGGCTTCCGGGCCGTCCAGCCTTGATTCCTTCGCAGCTTCCTGGAGAACACTGGGGGTTCCCCAACCCCGCAGCGACCCCAACCATGAAAGCCATCCCCGCATCCGCCCTGGCCGCCCTGCTCCTGCTTGCGTCGCCCCTCGCGGCCTTCGCCGAGCCGGACAGCTACGTCCCGGGGCCCGACTCGATGCCGCAGCCCGGCGTCCCGCAGGGCGACCTGATCACCTTCGAGTTCTCCCACTCGAGGATTTTCCCGGGCACCCGGCGCCAGGTCACCGTCTACGTCCCGCGCCAGTACGTTCCCTCGAAGCCGGCCTGCGTCCTCGTGGACCAGGACGGCGTGCAGTGGAACGCGCCGGTCGTCCTGGACAACCTGATCGCCCGGGGCGAGCTGCCGGTGATCATCGGCGTATTCGTTACGCCGGGCGTCGTGAACGCGGACAATCCCGCGGCCGCGCTCAACCGCTACAACCGGAGCCTCGAGTACGACGGCCTCGGGGACGCCTACGCCCGCTTCCTCCTCGACGAGCTGCTGCCCGAGGTGGAGGTGAGATCCACCCCGGACGGGCGTCCCGTCCACCTCTCGCATTCCGGCAACGACCGCGCCATCGCGGGCTCGAGCAGCGGCGCGATCGCGGCGTTCACGGCCGCGTGGGAGCGGCCCGACGCCTTCAGCCGCGTGCTAAGCTCCATCGGGACCTACGTGGGCCTGCGCGGGGGCGACCGGTACCCCACCCTGGTCCGCAAGTACGAGCCCAAGCCGATCCGGGTGTTCCTCCAGGACGGCTCCCACGACCTCAACATCTATGCCGGCGACTGGTGGATGGCCAACCAGACGATGGAACGGGCGCTGACATTCGCCGGCTACGAGGTGAACCACGCTTGGGGGGACGGCGGGCACACCGGAAAGCAGATGGGTTCCATCCTCCCCGACGCCCTGCGCTGGATCTGGAAGGACTGGCCGAAGCCCGTGGCAAGGGGGGTGTCGCAGAACGCAGCCCTGGCCGCGCTCCTCATCCCGGGCGAGGAGTGGCAGGTCGCGGCCCAGGGATATGCGGCCGCCGGGAGCCTGGCGGCCAACGCGAAGGGCGAGGTGTTCTTCAACGACCGCCCGCTGGGGAAGGCCTACAGGATCGGCCCCGGCGGCGACGTGTCCGGGTTTGCCGCCGACTCCGGCGGGGCCGAGGCGCAGCAGTTCGGCCCGGACGGGCGCCTCTATGCGTCCGTCGCCGCCGGCTCCCGGATCATCGCCCTCGGCGGCGATGGCAAAGGGACCGTCATCACCGAGGGCGCCTGGGGATCCCATCTCGTCGTCGCCCACAATGGCGACGCCTATGTCACGGCGGCCGGCCCCGCGGCGGGCGGCATCTGGCTGGTCAGGCCCGACGGGACGAAACAGGTTGTCGACACCGGCCTCGCCTCGGCGACGGGCCTCGCCCTTTCGCCGGACCAGTCGCTCCTCTACGTCGCCGAAAGCTCCACCCACTGGATCACCAGCTACAAGGTCGCGGCCGGCGGCACGCTCGCCGACAAGCAGCGCTACTTCTGGCTGCATGAGACCGACGGGGGGGACGGGAGCGGGGCCGGCGGACTCCGCTGCGACCGGTCGGGCTGGCTCTATGTCGCCACCGGGCTCGGCATCCAGGTCTGCGACCAGCCGGGCCGCGTGAACGCGATCCTCCCGCTGCCGAAAGGGCGCGTCACCGACCTCTGCTTCGGCGGCGAGCATTTCGACACGCTCTTCGCCACGTGCGGCGACACCGTGTTCAAGCGCAGGCTGAGGACCACCGGGGCGAACGCCTGGGCGGAGCCGAACCTCCCGCCGGTTCCCCACCTCTGACCCGGGATCGCGCCGGTCACTTCCCCGACACCAGGTCGGCCGTCGCCTCCCGCAGCCCCGGCGAGCGCGCGGTCACGCGGATCGCCCCGGGCTTGCGGGTCGTCTGCAGGATCGCGAGGCACATGCCGTGGAACGCGTGCCGCTCGTTGCCCTGGAAATGCTCGGTCATCGAAAGGTCGCCGCTGTCGATCCCGATGATGCCGGCCTCCCCCTCCACGTCGAAGGTGACCTCGTTCGCGGCGGTCGGGACGATGCGGCCCTCGCCGTCGACGATCTCGACGACCGCGTGGACGACGTCCCGGCCGTCCGCCCTCGCCGCGGCCTTGTCGACGGCCAGCCTGACCGCCGCGGGCTCGCCGGCCGTCGCCACCTCGTCGGTGGCGACCACCTGGCCCTCCCGCCTGCCGACCGCCTTCAGGGTCCCGGGCTCGTAGAGGATATCCCACGCGAGGTGGAGGTCCGCCGTCGTGTGCGGCCCCCGCGCGCGCGCCGGGAGGTTGTTCCAGGAATTCTCGACGCCCCTCCTCGGGAACTCGTAGGCCTTGATGCCCATCGACCGGCCGTTGACAAACAACTCCACCGTGTCGCAGTTCGAGTACGCGTAGACCGTCAGCGGCCGGCCCTCGCCGCCCTTCCAGTTCCAGTGGGGAAGCAGGTGGACCATCGGCTTCGAGGTCCACTGGCTCTGGTAGAAATAATAGCCGTCCTTCCTGAAGCCGCAGGTGTCGAGCACGCCCGCCGGCGATCCCACGCCCCCCTCGCCGAGGTAGTCGATCCCCGTCCACATGAAGTCCCCCGCGACATAGTCGTTGGTCCGGACGAACCTCCAGAGCTGCTCGACATTGATCTTCGGCATGCTGGTGCGCCAGCTGCTGAGGAAAAGCTCGGCGCCCGGCGGCTGCGCGGGCGCGCCTGCGGCGGGCGCGGGGGCCGGCGCGGCGGGAACCTCGGCGGGGGGGAACGGATTCCCGTATTCGCCGCGGATCCCCCCCATCGAGCCGTCCTCCGTCCCGATGAACTTCCTTTCCGGGTACTCGCGCCGGTCGATGCTGTAGTACAGGTTCGCCCGCTCGCGCCAGCGGTCGGCGTAGTTGTACCCCGCCACGTCCTGCAGCCGCATGAATTCCGGCGTCGCGCTCCTCGGCTCGGCGTACGCGTTGTCGCAGGCGCAGGTCACCGGCCGCGTCGGGTCCTCCTTGTGGAAGATGTCGACCAGGCCCTGGAGCACGTCGGCGCCCCCCGGGGACGTCTGCTCGCCGATCTCGTTGCCCGCGCTCCAGATGACGACGCACGGGTGGTTCCGGTCCCGCCGGACAAAATCGGTCGTGTCGCGCACGTGCCACTCGTCATAGAACACGCTGCATCCCTGGTAATTCTGGCGCTTCGGGATCTGCCACTCGTCGTACATCTCGTCCATGACGCAGAAGCCCATCCGGTCGCACAGGTCGAGGAAGTCGGGGTCCGGCGGGTTGTGGGACGTGCGGATCGCATTGCATCCCATGGCCCTCAGCTCCCGGAGCCGCCTCACCCAGACACCCTCGGGAACCGCGACGCCGACCGGTCCCCCGTCCGCATGCAGGCACACCCCGTTCAGCTTGACGGGGACCCCGTTGAGGAGGAATCCCCGGTCGGCATCCCATGCCGTCGACCGGATGCCGAAGGGCGTGTAGTACTGGTCCACCTCGCGGCCGCCGCTCCTGATCGTGGTGCGGATCACGTACATCTCGGGTTTCTCAACCGACCAGAGGTCCGGGTTGACGACCGGGATCTCCTGCTTGAACTCGCCGTGGGCGCCAGCCGCGAGCTCGCCCGCGTCCTGCGCGTTCCCGAGCCCCGTCCCGTCCGACTCCAAAAGGGTCGAGATCACCGTGAACTCCGCCGCCGCATCCCCGGCGTTCTCCACCTGGACAACGATGGACACCGTCGCGGCCGCGGCCGTCACCCCCGGGGTCGTCACGCAGGTTCCCCACTGCGGGACGTGCAGCCCGTCCGTCACGAGGAGCCAGGTGTGCCGGTAGATCCCCGAGCCGGCATACCACCGCGAGTTCGGCTGGTGGGAATTGTCGGCGCGCACGGACAGCACGTTGTCATGGTCCCCAAACCGGAGGTAGGGCGTCATGTCGTAGACGACGCTCGTGTAGCCGTACGGGCGCCTCCCCAGGGAATGGCCGTTGACCCAGACCTCGCCGTACTCGCGGATGCCGTCGAACTCGATCGAGACCTGCCTGCCCCTGTCGGCCTCGGGGACCCGGAAGGTCCTTCGGTACCACCCGATGCCGGCGGGCAGGTACGCCCCCAGCCTGCCCGCGGGGGCGTTCCTGTCGAAATCCAGGTGGATGCTCCAGTCGTGCGGGAGGTCCACCGCCTGCCACGCGGAGTCGTCGAAGCCGGGCGCCTCGGCCCCCGCCGGGTCGCCGAGCATGAACCTCCACCCGAAATCCATGGTTTCCCTCTGGCGCAGGTCATCCGCCGCACGCGCGAAGGTCCCGAGCGCCAGCAGGCCCGCGACCGCCGGCAGCCACCTCATGGCAATGGGGCTCATACCTTGGTTGCCCGGATTCATGCTCCGGTGCCCTGCAGCCTGCAAGCCTTCGCAGACTCGATTTTTTGCGGGCAACCCGCCAGCCTCCCCGCAAACAGGACCCCGTTGATCGACGAACTCACCCAAATCCTCGGACCGGCCCAGGTGCTGGTCGAAAAGGAGGACCTGATCCCCTATTCCTTCGACGGGACCGCGGTCCTCAGGGCCCTCCCCAGGGCCGTCGTCTTCCCGCGCACCTCGTCCGACGTCGTCGCCGTGCTCAGGCTCGCCGCCAGGGACAGGGTCCCCGTCGTCGCCCGCGGAAGCGGGACGGGGCTTTCCGGCGGCAGCGTCCCGTCCCCGGGCTCGATCGTCCTCTGCCTCGTCCGGATGGACCGGATCATCGAGCTCGACGCCCGGAACTTCACGCTCCGGGCCCAGGCGGGCGTCCTCACCCAGGCGATCGCCCATGCCGCCGACGCCGAAGGCCTCTTCTACCCGCCCGATCCCGGCTCGATGAAGGTATCGACCATCGGCGGCAACGTCGCCGAGAACTCCGGCGGCCTGCGCGGCCTCAAGTACGGCGTCACCCGCGACTACGTGATGGGCCTCGAGGTCGTGCTCGCGGACGGCGAGGTCTGCCTCCTCGGCAACAAGTGCGTGAAGGACGTCGCCGGCTACAGCCTCAAGGACCTCTTCATCGGCAGCGAGGGGACGCTCGGGGTCGTGACCGAGGTGCTCCTCAAGCTCCTGCCGAAGCCCGCGGCGCGCCAGACGCTCCTCGCGATGTATGCACGAATGGAGTCCGCAGCGGAGACGGTCTCGGCCATCATCGCCGCGAGGATCGTCCCCTGCACCCTCGAGTTCCTGGACTCGAAGACGATCCGCTGCGTCGAGGAGTACGCGCACGTCGGGCTGCCGCTGGACGCCGACGCCCTCCTCCTGATCGAGGTGGACGGACATCCCGCCGCCGTCGCGGACGACGCCGCGAGGATACGGGAGCTCTGCTCGGCGAACGGCGCCACCTCGGTCCGGCTCGCCGCCGACGCCGCGGAGGCCGCGCGCCTCGCGACCGCGAGGCGGAGCGCGTTCAGCGCCCTCGCCCGGGTGAAGCCCACGACCATCCTCGAGGACGCGACCGTGCCCCGAAGCGAGCTCGCCCGGATGATCCGGTTCATCCAGGAGACCGCGCGCCGGCACCGCCTCGACATCGCCACCTTCGGGCATTTTGGCGACGGCAACCTCCACCCAACCTTCCTCACGAACGAGAAGGACGCGGCCGAGATGCACCGGGTCGAGCTCGCGATGAACGACATCTTCACCGAGGCCGTCGCCCTCGGCGGGACGATCACGGGCGAGCACGGGGTCGGACTCGCCAAGAAGGCGTTCCTCCGGGGCCAGCTCGGCGAGGCGAGCTACGGGCTCCTCAAGCGGGTCAAGCGCGCCCTGGACCCGGGCAATCTCCTCAATCCCGGGAAGATCTTCGACCCGTGAGCCCGGAGCCGAATCTCCTCAAGTCCCTCGACTACTCGGTGCTGCAGCAGTGCATGCACTGCGGGCTGTGCCTTCCCACCTGCCCCACGTACCTGGAGACCCGCCACGAGCGCAACTCGCCGCGGGGAAGGATCTCCCTCATGCGGGCGATCGCCGACGGCGAGCTCGGGACGACCCGCGCCTTCGCGGAGGAGATGGACTACTGCCTCGGGTGCCTGGCCTGCATGACCGCATGCCCGGCCGGGGTCGACTATGCCACGCTCTTCGAGGCCGGCCGCGCGCAGTCGGAGGCCAGCGGCGCCGCATCCGGGCCCTCGCGCCGCCTGGTCCGAGCCTTCACGCTCCGGTTCCTTCTTTTCCGGCCGTGGGCGCTCCACGCGGCGGCCCGGCTGCTCCGGCTCTACGAGGCGAGCGGGCTCCGCCGCCTCGTGCGCAGGTCGGGATTCTTCTCCCTGCTACCCAAGAGGCTTGGCGAATGGGACCGGCAGGCGCCCCCCATCCAGCGGCATTTTTCCGACGGGATCATCGCCGCCGTCGAGACGCCGCGCGGGCCCGCGCGGCACCGGGTCGCGGTCCTTTCCGGCTGCATCCAGGACGTCGCGTTCCCCGACGTGAACCGGGCCACGGTCGACGTTCTCCTCGAGAACGGCTGCGCGGTCGAGACCCCGCGCGCCCAGTCCTGCTGCGGCTCGCTCCATGCCCACAATGGCGATCTCGAGACGGCCCGGGAGCTCGCCCGCCGCCAGCTCGACTCGATCGACCCCGGGCAGTTCGACGCGATCCTCTCGAACTCGGCGGGGTGCGGCTCGCACCTGAAGCACTACGACCGCCTCCTCGCCGGCGATCCGGCGTACGCCGGCCGGGCCGCCGCATGGTCGGCCAAGGTCCGCGACATCTCCGAATGGCTGGTCGAGATCGGGTTCCGCAGGCCGGTCGCGCCGGCCCGGCCCGTCGCCGTCACCTACCACGAGGCTTGCCACCTCTGCCATGGCCAAGGGATCACGGCCCAGCCGCGCGAGATCCTGAGGGCGATCCCGGGCGTCGAGCTCCGGGAATGCGCCGAGGCGACGATGTGCTGCGGGAGCGCCGGGGTGTATTCGCTCACCCAGCCCGGCACGTCCGCGTGGCTTCGCGACCGGAAGGTGGGGCATCTCCGCTCGACCGGGGCCATGGTCGTCGCCACCGCAAACCCGGGTTGCCAGCTCCAGATCCAGCAGGGATTCGCGATGGAGACGGGCGAACTGCGGGGACGGCCGCGCGTCGTGCACCCGGTGGTCCTCCTGGCGGAGGCCTACCGGGCGGAGACGCCGAGCCGCCCGGCTCCGCCGTAATCGTCGCGCGCCCTATACCCTCTTCGGGCAGGCGATGCGTAGTTGTACTCAGGAAATTTCGTATTGCGAATGCCATCGATTTGCATGAGTCTCTTCCCCTCCGTGAATCACTCCAGATTCATCCTCGGCGCCGTCACCGCCCTTTCGCTGGGCGCGATCGGTTTGCGCGCGCAATCCTATACCTGGACCGGCGGGGGACCCGGCACCAACTGGAGCACGGTCGGCAACTGGGACATAGGGATCCCGCCCAATGCCTTTGCCTCGAACGTCTTCTTCGGCCCCAACAACCCGACGGCGTTCACGGCGACGGTCGACAGCAACGACACCGTGGGAACGGCGACGATCACGGCCAACGCGGGGGCGTTCACGCTGGCCAGCTCCGGCGCCTCGACGCTCACCGTCGACACCACCTTCTTCACCTACAGCCCGAACGCGGTCGCCATCAACGCCGCCATCGTCGGAACCGGGAACTTCTTCATGTTCGGGACCGGCACCGTCACCTTCAACTCCGCCAACACCTATTCGGGCATCACCCGGGTGACCTCGGGCACCCTGGCCGACGCGGCCGCAAACTCATTCTCGCCCAACAGCGTATTGAGGATCGCGAGCCCCGGCATCGTCGACGTGAACTTCAACGAGACGGTCGCGGGGCTGAGCGACGACATCCTGGGCGGCGACGGCTCCGTCGTGATCGCAAGCGGCGCGACGCTCTTCATCGCCGGCAACAACTTCACGACCTTCTCGGGCGCCATCACCGGGAACGGCGGGATCGAGATGGATTCGACCGGACAGCTCTCGCTCTCAGGCGCCAACACCTACTCGGGCACCACGAACCTCAATGCCGGGACGGTCGCGGACCTCGCCCCGGGCAGCTACTCCCCCAACAGCCTCTATACGCTCAGCGGTTCCGCGTCGATCGACGTGAACTACAACGAGACGATCGGGGGCCTCGAGGGCGGCGGCGGAACGGTCTACCTCGGGTCCGGCGCCACGCTGAACGACGCCACGCTCTGGGGGCCGACGTATTCCGGGACCATCATCGGCCAAGGCAGCCTGATCATCGGCGGCACCGGCACGCAGACCCTCTCCGGGATGAACACCTACTCGGGCGGCACGACGGTGCAGAGCGAACTCTTTGTCGGCAGCTCGACCAACGGGCCGCCGGGCAGCTTCACCGCGGGCCCCGTCGGCACGGGCCTCCTGACCTTCGAGTTCCTCGCCGAACTGTCCCCCTCTGCGAACGTCACCCTGGCAAACCCGATCTTCCTCAACGACGACACCCAGTACGTCGACAACGACGACGGCGGCCCCAACAATCTCACGCTGACGGGACTGATCACGGGATCCAGCGGGTTTGAGTGGTGCACGACGGGGATCTTCGAGCTGACGGGCGCCAACACCTTCAGCGGCGGCATCGACATGCGGGAGGGCACGCTCCTCCTCGGCAGCTCGACCGTCGGGCCGCCGGGCGCCATCACCTCGGGCCCGATGGGAACCGGCGGCCTGGTCCTCGACAACGGCACCACGCTGGCGGCCGCGATCCCGAGCGTCACGTTCGCGAACGCCATCGATCTGACGGGCAACACCCAGCTCGGCGCCGGGTCCTCCGACAACAACGCCCTCAACATCACCGGACCGATCTCCGGCTCGGGCCTTGTCACCTACCTGGGCGGTCCCGCCGGGTCGCTGACCCTGGGCTCCGCCAATTCCTACATGGGCGACACGACCATCGCCGGGGGGACGCTGATCGCCGGCAACAGCCAGGCGTTCGGCAACGCGGGCAATTCGGTCGTCCTCAACGGCGGCGGCCTGAGCGTCGCCAGCGGGGTGACGATCAGCAACGCGATCTCCACCCTCGGTGTCGCCAACCCGATCAGCGGCACCGGCACGATCGCCACTCCGGTGACCGTCAACGGCGCCGTCCTGCTCTCGCCGGGGTATCCCCTGGGCAACCTCACGTTCAGCAACGGCCTGACGCTCGCCACCAACGGCTCCATCTCCTTCAACCTCTACGACGCCAACGGCCCCGCCGGCACCGGCTACAACCTCCTCACCGTCAGCGGGGGCACCCTGGCCCTCACGGCCAACCCCAGTTCCCTGTCCTTCGACCTCAACACGATCACGATTTCCGGGACCCCGGCGCCCGCCTTGAACTTCAACGCGGCCACCGGCTATTCCTGGATGTTCGCGACCTCCGCGAGCGCCATCACGGGCTTCTCGGCCGGCCAGTTCGACATCAACCCGACCGGCTTCGCCAATGCCACCGGCGGCGGCACGTTCAGCATCAGCGAGACGGGCAACAACCTGTTCCTCAATTTCACGCCGGTGCCCGAGCCCTCCACCTGGGCGCTCATCATCACGGGAGTCTTCTCCATCGTTCCCTATGCGCTCAGCCGGCGCAGGCGTCGGCGCATGCGCGCCTGACCGGCTTTTACTCCGGAAGGCGCCGGCTCGGGGTTTTCTGCGGTTGGCGCCCCATCAAGCGACTTCATGAATTTGAAGGCTGATGATGCCCGTTCCCAATTGGGAGATATCGTCTCGCATTTGACCGGGCTCACAGAACTATGAGCGAAGCTTCAGCCCGACACTATGGAACATGGATCAACTCGAGCTGTGTTTATCAGCTATGCCCGTGACGACATCGTTGCAGCGCAGCGAACCGCGGAGGCCTTGCGCAGCCACGGTGTGGAAGTGTGGTTCGATCTTGATGAATTGCGGGGCGGCGACGCCTGGGACCAGAAGATACGCAGGCAAATCAGGGCCTGCACGCTGTTCCTGCCGATAATCTCGAGGCGCACCCAGGAGCGGGCGGAGGGCTATTTCAGGCTCGAGTGGAAGCTGGCGGTGGAGCGGACCCACCTCATGGCCGAGGGCACGCCCTTCCTGATTCCGCTCGTGGTGGACGACATCTCCGACGCGGGCGCCGTGGTGCCCGCCGAATTCACGCGCGTTCAGTGGACGCACCTGCCAGGTGGGCTGCCTACGCCCGCATTCATCGAGCAGGTTAAACGCCTGCTTTCGGAGCCGATGAAGCCCGCCGCCCCGGCGGCAGGTTCGGCCGCGACATACAAGATCAGCTCGAAGTCCGTTGCGGTGCTTGCCTTCGCGAACCTCAGCCAAGACCCGGAAAACGAGTTTTTCAGCGACGGCATCAGCGAGGAGATCCTGAACGTCATCGCCCGGATTCCGGGATTGCGGGTCGCGGCCCGCACCTCGGCCTTCTCCTTCAAGGGGAGAAGCGCGCCCGTCCAGGAGATAGCCCGCACGCTTGGCGTCGCCCACATCGTCGAGGGAAGCGTCCGCAGGGCCGGAAATCGCGTCCGCATATCCGCGAAGCTCGTCAGTGCCGCCGACGGATTCCAGATCTGGTCGGATACCTTCGACCGCGAACTCAAGGACATCTTCGCCCTGCAGGACGAGATAGCCGGGCTGATCGCCCGATGCCTCGAGCTCAAGCTTGGCCAGGCGCCGAGATCGGCGCAGGAGGTGAATCCCGAAGCGTACCGATTGGTCCTCGAGGCACGGCACTTTTGGTCGCTGCGCACCGACTCCGGATTCGCGTCGGCGGAGAAGGCCTTTCTCCGGGCGATAGAAATCAGCCCCGAATTTGCGCAGGCCCACGCCGGGCTTGCCGACGTCTACTCCATACGATCCATTTTCAAGGGGGTGAGCTCGGGAAACCTTCCCGCCGAGGACATGGAACGGGCAAAGGAGCTGGCCACGTTTGCCCTGGGGCTTGATCCCTCGCTCGGCGAGGCCCACGGAACCCTGGCGATATATGAGATTTACGCACGCGATTTCGCCGCGGCGGAGCGGCACTTCGGCATCATGCTCGCCCTGAATCCGAACTATGCCTACGGCCACCTGTGGCATGCGCACCTGTTCTTGGCCCGCGGCCGAATCGACGAGGCCCTCAAGGCAGCGGAGCGCTCCACGGCGCTGGATCCCCTTTCGGTCCCGGCGCGGGGATTCCGGAGCATGTTGCTCAATCTGAGCCAACGGTACGACGAGGCCATCTCCACAAACGACCTGGCGGCCGCCCTGAACGACGGACCCTTCATGGGCTTCGACAGCACCCGGTGCTTCGCCACGTTCTCGCTCGGCAGAAAAGACGAGGCGGCGAACCTTGCTCGCAAAATTCTGTTCGATGATTCCCCATTCGCGCGCGGCTGGCTGTCTGACGATGCGGCCTACGTCCTTAAACAGACAGTCCCCTACGAAGAAGCTTGCGAAACCGTGGGCAAGGCCCGCGCCGCCCTACCCCCCGATAGCAGTTACCATGGAACAATGCTCCAAGCACTGGGTCATTTTGAGGAGGCGCTCCCGTTCCTCGAGGCGACACCGGCGGTACTCCAATCCAGGCTCTATTTTCATCCCTTGTGGGATCCGGTTCGAACCGACGCCCGCTTTCACCAACTGCTCGCGAAGCTCGGCTGCGAGACCGAGTATAAGGTTGGACGAGAGACCCTGGCCAAGATTCTCTTGGAGAATTCAACCAAGCGTTGAGCCGTCCGCCTATACTTCCGGCAGCATAGCCATCGACACTTGCACGGCTTCCCGATCGAATCGAGCGATGGCATGGGAACACGTGCTTCTACAGCACGTGGGTCATGTTAAAACTCGTATTCGGTTGCGGCGTGCACTCGAAGAAAGCGCTGGCGTTCCGCGATTTCATCTCTTGAAATCACTGTTCTTGCTCCTTGAGGTGTAGAAAACCGGTGTAGAAAATTACTACTAGAGCGAATCTTGATTCGCAAGTAGTTGATCCACAATAGGACGCTTAGCTCAGTTGGTTAGAGCACGTGCTTCACACGCACGGGGTCACTGGTTCGAGTCCAGTAGCGTCCACCATCTCCACGTTTTGACGGAGCGTGTCGAGAGCTGTTGGGTCTAGTGCAAAGATTGGGGAACACGTTTGGAAGCGAGGGTGGGTTATCCGCATTGGGCGATGACGCGGAGGCGGTAATTTTCAAACGAACGGAAGCCATAGGCTCTGCGTTGGATGAG
>Ga0182015_10000555_pt1 | contig 53477 bp, 56 predicted proteins | sample 712P3MmetaG_FD_120478 | JGI IMG/M metagenome (GOLD analysis project Ga0182015, IMG submission 120478) | Permafrost microbial communities from Stordalen Mire, Sweden - 712P3M metaG | ecosystem: Environmental > Terrestrial > Soil > Wetlands > Permafrost | place: Sweden: Stordalen | collected...
CGTCGCGGATCTTGCGCAGCACGTCGGCACCGGCGAGCAATGCCTTGGTGGGGATGCAGCCCCAGTTGAGGCACGTGCCGCCTAAGTCGGCGCGTTCGACCATGGTGACTTCAGCGCCCATCTGCGCGGCGCGAAGCGCAGCGACATCGCCGGCGGGACCGCCGCCGAGCACCACGACGCGTTGGGTCATGCCGAGGTGTGGGTGGTTGCGGGAACGGCGACGTCAGATCCGTCCACCGACGGTTCGACGGGCTCGTGCTTTCCGCGCCGTGACGTGGCGAATGCTTCGGTGACGATGCGCTCCTGCTCGAGTTGGTGTGAGCCCGCGTACCCTTCCGAGGGGCTGGCACGGCCCGGCCTGCCGATGTAACCCCACTGGATGTTGTACGGGCGCGCCAGGCCGATCGCGCGCTGGAGGCTGCCCCACGCCCCCATGTTCTGCGGCTCCTCCTGCACCCAGCACAGCCGCTCGAGGTTGGGGTACGAGGCCACCAGGTCGAGGATCGAGTCGATGGGGAGCGGATAGAGTTGCTCGACGCGGGCGATGGCGATGTCGGTCGCCTCTGCGCGTTGCGGCGCCAGGATGACCTCGTAGTAGATCCGGCCTGAGCAGAGCAGCAACGTACGCACCTCGTCGCGACGGTCTGTTGCGGTGGGATCGTCGATGACGGGCTGGAATCGCCCCGAGCTGAGGTCGGCAAGCTTGGACGTCGACTCCTTGAGGCGCAGCAGGCTCTTCGGCGTGAAGATGACCAGCGGCCGCGGGTCGCCGAGGAGCCCCTGGCTGCGCAGCAGGTGAAAGTACTGCGCCGGCGTGGTGCAATTGGCGAGGCGCATGTTGTCGTTGGCAGAGAGTTGCAGGAAGCGCTCGATGCGCGCACTCGAATGCTCGGGCCCGCTGCCCTCGTAGCCGTGGGGCAGGAGCATGGTGAGGCGTGAGTGCTGGCCCCACTTGGCGCGCGAAGACGACACGAACTGGTCGACGATCATCTCCGCGTTGTTGAAGAAGTCACCGTACTGCGCTTCCCAGATGACCAGTGTCTCTGGATCCGCAGCGCTGTAGCCGTACTCGAACCCGAGACACCCCACCTCGCTGAGTGGACTGTTGAGCACCTCGAACGTGGCCTGGGCATCGGTGAGGTGCTGCATCGGGATGAACAGCTCGCCGTTGGTCTCATCGTGGAACGCGAGGTGGCGATGGCTGAACGTGCCGCGCACGGTGTCCTGGCCGGTCAATCGGATCGGATGCCCCTGCGTGATCAGCGATGCGAAGGCGAGGGCTTCGGCCGTACCCCAGTCGATCGCGCCTTCGAGGAGTGCCGACTTGCGCCGTTCCATCTGGCGGATGAGCTTGCCGTTCGGCGTGAAGTGTTTGGGGAACGTGAGCAGCTGCTCGTTGAGCGCCGCAAGCTGGCGACCGGACACAGCGGTACGCAGCATCGGGTCGTCCGGCTCTTCGATCACCTGCTCGTGGGTCAGATCGTCCAGCTCGGCGGCAAGGTTTTCCTTGACCCGCTTGTGTGCATCGGCGATGCGTGTGTACATCGCCTTGGCCTGCACCTCGACCTCTTCCGGCCTGACCAGACCCTCGGTCACGAGCTTGGCGGCGAAGATCTCCCGGACGGTTGGGTGTTCGCGGATCTTCTTGTACATGAGGGGCTGCGTGTATGCCGGTTCATCGGCTTCGTTGTGGCCGAAGCGGCGGTAGCCGATCAGGTGCACCATGACGTCGCGGCGATACGCGCGCCGGTAGTCGTACGCGAACGTGACCGCAGCCAGGCACGCCTCGACGTCGTCAGCATTGACGTGCACGATCGGGATGTCGAAGCCCTTGGCCAGGTCGGACGCGTAGCGGGTCGACCTCCCCTCGTGCGGATCGGTGGTGAAGCCAACCTGGTTGTCGGCGATGAAGTGCACCGTTCCACCGGTTGTGTACCCGGGGAGCGATTGCAGGTTGAGCACCTCCTGCACCACACCCTGTCCGGCGAAGGCCGCATCGCCGTGGATCAGCACGGGTAGTGCCGCCATCGGGTCGAGGTGCAACGTTGTCGCGCGACGCTGGGTCTGCGCAGCGCGGCACCAACCTTCCACCACCGGGTCGATCGCCTCCAGATGACTGGGGTTGGGCAGCAGCCGAACCAGGATCACCTTGCCGGATTCGGTGTGATACGTGCCGGTAGCGCCGATGTGGTACTTGACGTCGCCGGTTGTCTCGAAGCGGGAGATCTGTCGCCGCGCAGACGCGAGCTCGAACGCATTGAGGATCGACTCGTACGAGTGATTGGCGACGTGGGCGACCACGGCGAGCCGTCCGCGGTGGGACATGCCAATGACCGCCTCACCGATGCCGTCGGCGGCGACCATGGTCATCAGTGTCTCGAGCATCGGCACCAGCGCGTCGAGACCTTCAATGGAGAAGGTCTTCTGCCCGAGGAACGCAGCGCGTTGGTACCGCTCCATCGCGTCGACCTTGGTGAGACGCTCGAGCAGGCGCAACCGGTCCTCGACCGTCAGCGCCGGCCGGTACTTGCCGGATTCGATGTGCTCGCGCAGCCAGACGCGCTGCTCGTGGCTCGAGATGTGCTCGATCTCGAAAGCGATGGTGCTGCAGTAGGTGCGCCGGAGATTCGGCAGCACCTCGGCGAGGTTGTGTCCTGGGACGTAAACGCGCAGCAGGTCCGCGGGGATCTGCTCCATCAGGTCCTCTGTGAGACCGTAGGTCGCCGGGTCCATCGCGGGGTCGCCGATTGGCGGCGAACCGAGCGGGTCGAGGTGCGCTCCAAGATGGCCGTGGGTCCGGTGTGCCTTGACGAGCGATGTCGCCGCCTGCATCGCACCGAGCAGGACGCGGTCCGGCGTCCCCTGGGCGACTGGGGCGGGCGCCACCGACGGCGATGACGACGCTGTCACGCGAGCAGGGACTCGCTCGAGTGCCGGTAGGATCAAGCCAAGGCTGGCAAAAACAGACTCGTAGAAGTCCTCGGCGCCGTCGAGCAGGGATTCGATGCGCCCGAGGAACTCACCGGACTCGGCCCCCTGGATCACCCGGTGGTCGTACGTGCTGGTCATGGTCATGATCTTGCCAACGCCGAGGTCGCGGACGCTGGCTTCGGGCACACCCCGCCATTCCGCTGGATAGCCGATGGCTCCGACTGCGACGATGGTTCCCTGACCCGGCATCAGCCGCGGTACCGACGCCACGGTCCCGAGGCCACCGGGATTGGTCAGCGTCAGGGTCGCGCCCTGGAGCTCGTCCGCCGAAAGCGTGTTGGTGCGCGCGCGCTCGATCAGCCGCTCGTACTCGTCGCGAAACTCGCTGAACTGCAGCTCAGCGGCGTTGCGAATGACCGGGACGACCAGCGAACGCGACCCGTCCTTGCGCACGCTGTCAACGGCCAGACCGAGGTGCGCGGGTCCGGGGACACGTGCCGGCTTGCCGTCGTCGGTGCGCGCGAAGTGCGTGGTCAACGACGGGCTCGCGGCGGCGGCACGCGCGATCGCGTACCCGATGAGATGGGTGAAGGACACCTTGCCTGCGTTGCCCCCGGCGGCGAGGGCACTGTTCAGCTGCCGTCGGCGGCTGTCGAGGATTTCCACACTGACGGTCCGGAACGACGTCGCGGTCGGGATGTCGCGGCTGCGCTCCATGTAGTCGACGAGCGCTGCTGCCGGACCCTTGATCGGCTCCGCATGCTCGGCGTCGGTAACGCGCACGGTGGTGTCATGCCGAGGGCCTGCGCCAGTCTTGGAGGCGAGCACGTCGGCCTTGGTGACGATCCCGCCCGGGCCCGAACCGCGGACCGAGTGCAGGTCGATGTCGTTCTTTGCCGCCGCACGCCGGGCTAGTGGCGATGCGTCGACGTCGGAGCCATTGGACGCGAAGACGGGCGCCGGCTGTGACTCCGGCTCTGCGGGGGGCGGCGGTGGCGGCGGGGCCGGTTGAGCGGCCCCCTCAGGACCTGCAGGCGTCTCGGCTGCGACCTCGGGAGCGGCTTCGGTGTTCAGTTCCGGCGACCTGGGGAAAGGTGGCGGCACGGTCTCGGTTGTTGCCGGCTCCGCGGACGTTGTCGCGGCCGGGACTGCAGCTGGACCGGGTGCGATGACCGCGAGAATCGCACCGACTGCGACGGTCTCGCCTTCGGCGGCAACGATCTCCGTGAGCCTTCCGGTTGCCGGCGCAGGGACCTCGACGTCGACCTTGTCGGTGGTCACCTCGACGAGTGGCTCGCCCTCGTCGACAGTGTCGCCCACAGCTTTGAGCCAGCGCGACACGATGCCTTCGGATACGGACTCACCCATCGCCGGGAGGGTCAGCGAAACAGGGTCAGCCACTCTTGAATCGTCTCACCTTCGCTCTTCAGCAGTGTGGCTGACCGTTGACAACCGGCGAACCAGCCGGAGCTGGAGTGGCGATGAACGACGGGACCGGGGTCGGCGTTGCGCTCGGCGGCAGCGATGGTGGCACCGCCGGCGGGTCGATCACGGGAGCATTGAGCGCGGAGTAGCAACTGACCGGCGGCGAGCAACCGGTCAGCACCAGTCCCCAGTCGGGTAACTGGGCAAAGCTCGTGCACTGCCAGTTGAGCGCTGTCGTCTGCACGCTGTTGTAGTCGTAGACGACGTAGTCGTCGATCCGGCAATGGTCCTTCGGCGTGATGATGAAGTGCTGGTCGACCGAGTTCGAATAGCCGTCTCCGAGGACGTCGAGTTCCATGCTCTTGCAGTGCTTGGCTGCCGTCAGGAAGCAGGCGACCGCCGGGTCGGCCGAGATCGGCGCGGTATGCGCGGCGTTGGGCTGGCCGCACTCGGGCGCGGTCGGATAACCACAGGAAACCAGGCCAATTCCGAGTACGACAAGGGCGGCGATCTGGATCAGGGCGAACTTCCGAGCCACGCGTCTCACAAGGGCCAGTCTAGGACGGTGGGGATTGCGGGCAGACGCTAACTTGCCTGCCGATTGCGACGGTCGCCGGAGATGCGGCGCCGCGCGGCACGGAGCCACTGGCGCGTCACTGGAATGAATTCCTCATCAAGGAGAGCGCAGGCGATGGCCACAACCACTGCGCCGGCCAGGCCGATCACCCCGCTTTGCCATACCGGGAACCGTGGTTGGGCGACACAGTGCCCGGTGCAGGAGATGGTGACCTGCGCGGCTGCCAGCCCGAGCAGGATGCCGACGATCGCGGACACGGCGTAGAGCAAGACAGTCCTCGCTGCGTTCACGCGATGAATATAGGGCCGCGGCGCGCCTGGGCCGGCGCCGTTCTGCGCGCCGTTGCTCGGGGACCGTGTGGCCCGTTCTCTGCACCTACACAGATCTGGGTAAGTGGCCATTCACGGTAGGTATACAATCTAGTAGCCGTGCGAGGGCAGCTATAGACGGCTGTCTGGAACCGTGTTAGGGTTCGGCGCCAGATGGGCGTCGCTCTCTTCGGTGTGAATCGAGAGAAATGTGCCCGCGGGAAGGAGGAGCGTGATAGCCTTTTTGGTCCCCAGTACGGTGCTGCTATATTGGTGCATAGCTGTAACGACAACTGCTGGCACTGCGCTCTATCAGCAGTCGACGCTTACGGCGTCCGTCGCCAACCCCGAGATTCCTAGGTAAGTCATGGCAAGTCCAAACGGTTCGCAGTACAAGGCTGCCGAGTTGGCGCAAGAAATTCGACAGGCCACGGCCGAAGTCACCAAGGCCCTCCCTGGCGCTGGGCCCACCACGGCCACCATCGTGACGGGGTTGCTGGCGGGCGCAGAACCGCTTTTGGCTCCGAGTGTTGTGGCTTCGGTTGACAATGCACTCCAAGCTCGACTGAAGGGAGGAACCGCCGAGCAGCGCTTCGAGGTAGTGCAGACGGCAGAAGGGTGGATAAGTTGGGCGTTCGACCACCTTGCGACGCTTAACAAGTTGCAGGCATTGATTGAGAGCGATGCGGCGGTCGCGACGCCCGCTCCGGCATCCCGTGAATTGGTAGGCGCCTGACTTAAGGGCCGGCGAGTACCAGCTTAGGTAGCAGCGCCACCATTCGGTCGATTCTTGCCGCGGCGGTAGCCGCGATAAACGCGACCTGGTCCGCATTCTGCTGACTGCGCACCGTATCTCGTGAGAGCTTCGCCTTAACCCCGAAAACGTCGAATGACTCAACGCGCTGTAAGAACTGCCGGATGGGACGCCGGAACACGACTAGGCCAATCGAGACAACGAGAGGCCACCAGAGGGCGGACGCTGCGGTGAGGATGGCAGCGAACTGGCTGGGCGTGATGAAACTGAACCTAGACTGCTGTCCAATCGCGATTCCCAGCCCAAACATGATCGCGACCAAGGCGACGTAACTAGCTAGCGCGACCGCCTTCATGAACATCTCGTTAACGGTATGCGAGTCGAAGGCTGAACAACCGTTCGTTACACCGTGCCAACCCTGCCTCAACTAAAGTGGAAGGTGGGGGACTCGGACCGCACACCCGCTAGGGGTGCCCGTCGGTTGCTAAGGCCGGGACCGCTCCTCGCGATTTCACCTTCCGAGATCGACTGAGATTCCGGCTGAGCCGGTGCCCCCGGCCCGCAGGGACTGCGGTAAACGGACCCCATGAAAGGGGCCGGGGGCTCAGTCCCTCCTCATGGGGTCGCTTCCTTTTCTGAGACGTCAACCGGCTCTGCCGTCGGCGTTGGCTCGTCATAGGCGGTGAGCGCGTCCATGAGCTTCTGCACGAAATCGCGGTCGGTCTTATTCCGACTGAGGGCAAAGTGGTTGACGTTGACCTTGAGGGTCACGCTGCCACCGGCCTTTAACTTCACGGTGAACTCATCGCCGCCAGAGCCGGAATCGATAGGCGGAGGCGGGGTATGCGTCGGGCGCGGGGGCCGCGCTGTCCGACGTCGAGTAGACGTCGCGGTTGCCCGGCTGGGCGAACCGGTTCCGCCTGCTTCACGTGGCATCTGAAAGTGGGGGCTGAGAGGGACGCTCGCATACGACGCGCCCGAGAGGAAGAAGCGGATAGCCTTGTTTTGGGTGCTTCCTGTCACCCCGTGATCCTTGAAGGCTTCTCGCAGCTCGTCATGGGTGGCGCTGCGTCCAAGCTCCAATGCCCAAGAGAAGGACTTCTCGATCAAGGACCGCATGCGCTCCGGGCGCGTGTCGGGGTTTTTGGCCAGGTCATCAAGAGTCGCCTGTGGCCGGTTGCCGGAATCGGTCAAGTCAAAGAATCGGAAGGCGGCCATGATCGGCTGGTGCATGCCGCCAGATTGCTTCGACAGCCAACTCTTATCGAGTCGGTTCGGAACGCCCTCCTCCATCTTGGCGAGCAAGTTCAGAAAGGTCTTCCACGGAATGTAGGGGGGGCTCTCCTCCGACGTTGCCGACGGTCGCGGAACTTCTGCCATTCTCATCTCCTCTGCCGGATTCTGCGCGGCTCTCTTATGCCACTCACAGAGCATACGCGGATGGCATAGGATTTGGCAAGCGATTGTGCCAGAGTAAATTTGACAAGGTCCTTTGGCATAAGCAGCATGGACGGCCTCTGGCAGACAGTACCCAGGAGGATCCATCATGGTCACCGTAGAGCCGGGAGCCTTGATCCGCGTTCGCGATGTCAAGGGCGAGTTACTTCCCAGGATCGCCCTCAGCGGGGTAGAGGTGGACGGCCACGAATTCGCCATTGTCTGGGCATGCACCGAGCGAGAGTGGGAAGCCGCGACTGCTGAGAACCGCGAGCCTGAGGGGATCCCCTGGCCGGCGGAAGATGTAATGACCGCCACCGGACCGGCCAAGTGGTCTTAAAGAAAGACGATCCTGCGGCGCCTTGGGACGAGCGCTCGGCACCGGAACCCGGAACCAACCGCGAGGGTTTCTTTCGGGACCTTAAGAGGGCTGCGCGTCGCCTACCGGACCCGCCACCGGAGCAGCCCAGCGAGAAACCTGCGCGAGGAAAGCGAAGAACATAGGGCGGCTATCGAAGCGATGGTTGTAGCGGAACACGTACTCGTCAATGTAGCCCTGGAGATACTTCGTCGAGACGGAGTGATAGACACCGTTTAGGCCGCGCTTGAACAGGCTCCAGAAGCCCTCGATGGTTTGAGTGTGGACGTCGCCGTCCACGTAGACGCGGGCCGAGTGCTTGACCCGACGGTGGTAGTACGTGTTGTGGACGCGGCTGTAGATGTTGCTCTCGTCGGTGAAGATGTTGGCCGACGGTAGAACAAACGTCTTCAGGTGCGCGTCGGCCTCGACGCGGGTCGCAGCGGGGACGTGACGGGCAACGATGCGCCCACCGCGCTCAACGGAGCCCATGATGACGCGCTCGTTTAGGGTTGGGCCAGAGCCGCCACGACGGTCTTCCCACGGGCGATTCCGCTTGCTGCGGTTGAGGTAGGTTTCGTCCATCTCAACGTCGCCAGAGAGGACGAGATCGCCCACGCCGAGTAGGTCGCGGATCTTGTGAAACATGCGCAGCGCGGTCTTGTAGTTGACGCCGGTCTCGCGCCCGAGCTGCTTCGCGGAAATGCCGCAGCGGGTCGAGGACATTAGGTAGATGCCCTGGAACCACAGGTGGAGCGACGTGCTGCTCTTGTGGAACACGGTGCCCGCCGTCGGATGCACATGGTTGCCGCACGACTGGCAGGACCACGATGGGCGACTCTTGACACGGTAGTGTGACGTTACCTTTTCGCAGTTTTTGCAGTAGATGCCATCGGGGTAGCGCTCGTCCTTCAACCACTCCAGGCACGTATCGTCGTCGGGGAAGTCGCGAGCGAACTCAACCCGGCTGTACGTGCTGTCGCTCGACGGGGAGCGGAGGGTGGATCGGCGGTCGCGGGGTGCCATACCGACATACTACCACTTTGTCTACCTACTGTCAATGGCCAGTTACCCAGATCTGTATACTGCTGAGCAGCCGGAGTCAGCCGGCCCGGCCGGAGGGGCGACCGCCACAGGTTCTGGAGGTTGCCCAATGGTTGGTGCTCACCGTCTCCGTGCGATCATCGGGGTGGCCGCGGTTGCCGGCCTTGCGGCCTTCGCCGTCCATGCCGTCGCGCAAACTGCGCCTCCGCCGGGCCGCTACACGAGTTGGGCGCCCCCAGCGGTGGCGACGGCCACCCCAGGGGCCGGTCCGGCACTGCCGGTCGCCAGCGCGTCGGCGGCTCCAAACGCCGGGCCGCTCGGGGGGCTGACTGAGCCGCTGTCGGGGCTTTTCAAGCAACTGAACGACAACACGGCGGCCACGGCCAAGGGTCAGTACACGGTGCTGCAGGACCTCGAAAGCGCCCTGACAGCCCACATTCAACAGTTCTTGAAATGGGTTACGGGCGGCCGATGAACGCCGGGCGGTCAGAATCGAGAGGTGCCACCCCCGCTTGTACCAGGCGAAAAGCGCCGAGCCGACCTCCGTAACGTCGCGATCATCGCGCACGTCGACCACGGCAAGACCACCCTCGTGGATGCCCTGCTGAAGCAATCGCGCGTCTTCGCGGCCCACGAGCAGGTGGGCGAATTGATCATGGATTCCAACGATCTCGAGCGAGAGAAGGGGATCACCATCCTCGCCAAGACCACCTCGGTCCGCTACAACGGGGTGAAGCTCAACATCATCGATACCCCGGGACACGCGGACTTCGGCGGCGAGGTCGAGCGCGTCCTCGGCATGGCGGACGGGTGCCTCCTCCTGGTCGATGCCGCTGAGGGCCCGATGCCGCAGACGCGGGTCGTGCTCCGACAGGCGCTCGCGCTCGGCCTGCAGCCGATCATCGTGGTGAACAAGATCGACCGCACCAATGCCCAGCCTGCGGAAACCGTTGAGGCAACCCATGACCTGCTGCTCGAGCTCGCCAAGGAGTCGTGGCAGCTGGATGCGCCGGTCCTCTACACCAATGCGCGTGAAGGCACGGCCACTGCCGACCTCACCCACCCCGGGGTCACCCTCGAGCCCCTGCTCGACGCGATTCTCGAAAACGTGCCACCGCCGCTTGCGGACCCGGACGGCCCGTTTCAGATGCTCGTGAGCAATCTCGACCACGACAACTGGAGCGGCCGGCTCGCGTTGGGCCGGATCCAGCGCGGCACCGTGCACCAGGGTCAGAGCGTCGTGTCGTGTACCGCGACCGGCGCGGGGAAGCTCGAGCGAATCGCGACAGTCCTCACCGTCGAGGCACTGCAGCGGCTCCCCGTCGACTCAGCGACGGCCGGGGAGATCGTCTACCTGTCGGGGCTCGCGGCGGTTGCCATCGGCGACACGATCGCCGACGCCGAGCACCCCGAGGCCCTGCCCCGCCTCGAGATCGGCGAGCCGACGCTGCGGATGCAGTTCTCCGTCAATCAGTCGCCACTCGCCGGACGCGAGGCAACCGTCAGCAGCACGTCACGGCAGCTCCGGGCGCGACTCGAGCGCGAACTGCTCACCAATGTCGCGTTGCGCGTTGAGGACGGACCAACCGCCGACATCTTCGACGTGAGCGGACGCGGCGAGCTGCACCTCGCCATCCTCATCGAAACCATGCGGCGCGAGGGCTACGAATTCGAGGTCGGGCGACCGGCAGTCATCACCAAAGAGATCGATGGTGAGCGCGTGGAACCCGTTGAGGATTGCATCATCGATTGCTCGGCAGACGTGGTGGGAGCCATCACCGACGCGCTCGGCACGCGTGGGGCGAAGATGACCTCGATGCGCACCGACGCCGGCGGTGGTGTGCGCCTCACGTACCACGCTCCGACCCGTGCGCTCATCGGATTGCGCAGCCAGATCCTCACGCTGACGCGCGGTACCGGCGTGATGGCCACACGTCTGCTCGGCTGGGAACACACATGGGCGCTGCCAACCACCACGCGAACTGGGGTGCTGACCGCCAGCCAGCCAGGCGTCGCGGTCGCCTATGGGCTGGTGACGCTGCAGGAGCGCGGCCAGCCGCTGATCCCGCCGGGGACGCCGGTGTACGAGGGCATGATCGTCGGGCTCAACCGGCGTCCGGGCGACATCCACCTCAACGTGACCAAGCAGAAGCAGAAGACCAACATCCGCTCCTCCACTGAAGACATGACCATCCGCCTGGTCCCGCCACGGAAGATGTCGCTCGAGGAGTGCCTCGACTTCATCATCGACGACGAAATCGTCGAGGTCACGCCGGTTGGCATCCGGATGCGCAAACGCGTGCTCAACGCCGACGAGCGCAACAAGCTGCGCAAGCGCTCGATGGCAGCCGAAGCCAGCTAGGCGCGGCTTCGGACCTCAGATGAGGTCAGCGCTCGGCCGGCGACTGCGTTGCGGTCTGCGCCGCCGCCTTCTTCGCTGCCTTGGCGATGGCAGCAGCCTTGGGCTTCTTGCCCTGGCGCTTGGGGGCTCCCCGGGATTTCTCTCCAGCCACGGCTTCTTCTCCTCGACGATGTGTTGTTCAGGTGGTAGTGAGATTAGTACAAGCGGTGCTCAGGAGAAAAGGGAGCTGTATCCGTTGAGCGCGGGCTGACCCCCCAAATGCGCGTAGAGCACCTTCGACTTCGGGTCGATCTCCTTGGTGGTGATCATATCGATCATCCCCGCGAGTGACTTCCCCTCGTACACCGGGTCGGTGATCATCCCTTCAAGGCGCGCAGCCACCTCGATGGCCTCGACTGTCTGACTGTCGGCGATCCCATACGTGCCGGCGTTATATCGAGCGTCGAGGATGATCTCGTCGCTACGCAGCTCGCGACCGATCTCGATCAGCGCGGCCGTCTGTCGCGCGATGCGGGTCACCTGGTCGAGCGTTTCCTCGGGCTTCGCCGACGCATCGATGCCGACGACCCTGCGAGGTCGCTCCTGAGCCGCGAATCCGGCAATCATCCCCGCCTGCGTGCTGCCTGTGACCGAGCACACGATGACCGTGTCGAAGAAGATGCCGAGCGCTTGCTCCTGCTCCTCGACCTCCCGCGCCCATTGCGCAAATCCGAGCCCGCCCAACGGATGATCCGACGCACCTGCGGGAATCGGATATGGCTTGCCGCCCGACGCCTTCACGTCGTCGAGCGCCTGCTCCCAACTCGCTTTGAAACCGATGCCGAAGCCTTCGTGCACCATCCTGATGTCCGCGCCGAGGATGCGGCTCAGCAGGATATTGCCAACCTTGTCGTAGACCGGATCAGACCAGTCGACCCAGCTCTCCTGGACCAGCACACAGCGCATCCCCATGTGTGCAGCGGCAGCGGCAACTTGGCGCGTGTGGTTGGACTGGACGCCGCCGATCGAGACCAGCGTGTCGCAGCCCTGAGCAAGGGCGTCGGCAACGAGGTACTCCAACTTCCGGGTCTTGTTCCCTCCGAAGGCCAGGCCGCTGTTGCAATCCTCACGCTTTGCCCACACCTCGGCGCCGCCCAGTCGCTTCGTGAGCCGTTCCAGGGGATGGACGGGAGACGGTCCGAAGAGGAGCGGTTGGCGAGCAAAGGTTGCGAGCTTCATGAGCCTCCGCGAGTGTTGAACGCCGGCGAGTCTATCGCTTGGTGCGATGCTCAAATCCGGCCGACTCCTCGCTAGAGGCTGATGCCACGATTCCCGAGTGACGTCCCCCTCCAGCGCCGCCGACGAGGTCCTCGAGCGAGGCGATCGAGTGTGGCTCCGAAAGCTGCGGGTCGACGATCGTGACGCCTTCCTCGCGATGGTCGAGGCCAGTCGCTCGCTGCATCATCCGTGGACGAGCCCGCCGTCCGACGCAGCCGGTTTCACCGCGCTGATCGCCCGGAGCGCCGGTGGCGACTTTGTCTCACTTGCAGGGTGGCGCGCCAGCGACAGCGTGCTGGTCGCCGTCGTCAACCTCAGTCAGATTGTTCGCGGCCCACTGCAGAGCTGCTACTGCGGGTTCTACGCCCATGCCGCGACCGCCGGCCAGGGCCTCACCCGGGAGACCCTGGAGCTCGCGCTGCAGTACGCGTTCACCGTGGAGCGACTCCACCGCGTCGAGGCGAACGTCCAGCCCGGAAACGCGCGGTCGCTCGCGCTGGTCCGACGACTGGGATTTCGCCACGAGGGGTTCTCGCGTCGCTACCTGCACATCGACGGGGCGTGGCGCGATCACGAACGGTTCGCAATCACGATCGAGGACTGGCGAGCTGCTCAAGCCGTGAGGGTTAAGCCGCCGGCACCAGCCAACGACCGATGACCTTTCCCTGCGAGTCAATCATCTGGATCGCTCCCCCTCGTGCAACGACGTCGAACACGACCGTCAGTGACGTCTGGCCGCTTTTTGCCACGTTCACTGGAGGAACGCCCGGGTAGACCTTTTGCATGTAGGAGGACCCAGCGCTGTTGCCGTTCCACGCCGGGTAGACCTGGCCGCCGCTGCTCACGTACTCGAAGTTGATCAGTTCGCGTTTGGCCGCCGCCTGCGAGAGCTGCGCCTTCGCTGCGCTGACAAGCCCTTCCAGCGTTGTCACGCGTGCTTGGTCGTTCGCTGCGATTGCGACTTGCAGTTGTGCCTCCAGCATGTTGAAGGTCTGTACGTCATGGACCTACGCCGAATAGGCGGTCTCGATCCCAGCCCCGACGGCGGACGATACCGTCACATCAGCAACCATGAAAAGCCCGTTCGCAGGCGCTGGGTTCAGGGCTGCGGGGCCGGCCGCGAAGAACACCTTCTCGACTGTCACGTCAACACGTGACCCATTCGGCTCGGTGACACGCACCGTCTGTCCAACCTGGACAGCTTCCGCGCCAGACGTGGAGGCTGATGCCGGTGCGGGCTCCAACGCTGTGGCCCGCTGCGCGTGGCCGGCAATGACCACGAATGCTGCGATCACCAATGCGGCCATGGGGATCGCGATCCCTCCGGCCGCAACGAGGATCGGAATGCGCCGGCGCCCAGCCTCGGGCTGCAGATGCGCTCCGTCAGCGACGAGAGCGGCGATTCCCCGTCGATACGTTGCGTCGACGACGCGGTCTGTGACATCGATCATCGTGTCCCCTTCATGACTGGCTTTCTCGCTTTTGAAGAATTGCCCGTAACACCGCGCGCGCGTGATGCAGCCGGGAGGCCACGGTGCCGCGCGGTATCCCGAGGATCGAGGCGATCTCATCGATGCCGTAGCCGTCGTGGTAGTGCAAGCCGACCACGGCTCGATGTTTTAGATGGAGGCGGCGAAGCGCATCCTCGACGACCAATCGTTCGACGACCGGCGCGTCCTCGGCCGACATGGCATCCGTATCTCGGAAGGTCACCCAACGCCTGATCCGTCGCCGCCTCGCGAGGCTGATGGCCTCGTTGCACGTGATGCGTGCCAGCCAGGCATCCGGCGCGACGCCCTCGCGGAACCGCCCCCGGATAGCGCAGCGCTTTCTCGAACGCGGACTGCACCGCGTCGGAGGCGTCGTTGCTTTCGCGGAGGATGACGAGCGCCAGCCCGTACAGCCGGTCGCGTCGAGCGGCATAGGTCGCGGCCCAGTCAACCTCGGACCCGCCGTCGATCCCGCCGAGATCCGCTGCAAGCGCTTCTTCCACTGTGCTCATCAATACGCGTGAGGGAGGCGCACGTTTCAATACTGACGGGCCCGGTCGGAGGCTGCCCGGCCGAAAAGACCAGTCGCCCGATGTGGTACCAGGTCCATAGACTCAAGGTCGTTCTCATCCACCTCCGACAAAGGAGCGCGAACGATGGCCCCGTCCAAAGTCGCAACCAAGCCCAAGCCGAAAACGGCGAAGTCCAGCAGCACGGCCGGCAAAGCGTCCCAGGGATTCAGCGCCGAGGAAAAGGCCGCCGCTCGCGATCGCGTCCGGGAGCTGAAGGCCGAGGCGGCCAAGGCGGATGGGAAACTGGAATTGCTCGCCGCGATCGCGAGGATGCAGGAGCCGGATCGCGCCATTGCCAAGAAGGTCCACGCGCTGATCACAGCCGCGGCACCGGCTCTTGCACCGAAAACCTGGTACGGAATGCCCGCATACGCCAAGGACGGCAACATCATCTGCTACTTCCAGAACGCCGGGAAGTTCAAGGTCAGATACCAGACGCTCGGCTTCAGCGACAAGGCGAAGATCGACGATGGCGCCATGTGGCCGATTCAGTACGCGCTCAGCAAGTTGACCCCCAGCGAAGAGGCAAAGATCAACGCGCTCGTGAAGAAAGCGGTGCGCTGAGCCGACTTGACAGACATACACAAATCCGTATAGTCTGCTGACTGTCCGGGTGCTCACCCGGGACGGCCGGAGGGGCGACCGATACCGAACTCGCACGCATCGGAGGTCGCCCATCGTGGATCAACTCAAGGCGCTCATCGACAACTGGATCCTCATCGCCCAGGGTCTGCTCGCCAGCGTCGGCGCGCTCGCATTTCTGGTCGCGTTCATGTACAAGATCGTGGCCGTCGATCCCTCCAGCGTCGCGCAGGCCAAGAAGTGGATCGGCCGTATCGTCTTCGGCACCATCGGCGTCGAAGTCGCGGGCACGCTGACCCACGCGCTCATCGCCAGCGTTCCGGCGACGCTTCACTGAGCCCGCCGGATGCAAGCGATTCCGGGAATCGTGCAGGGGATCCGCGATCCCCTCGGCACGATCCTCCAGCTGTTGACCGGCGTGCTCTCGCACTTCATCGCGACGGCACGCGCCGACCTGAATTCCGAGCTGAGCCGCTACCTGTTCACCACCGTGGATCCGACGTCGTCGGGCATCCGCCCTTTGACGTCGAACCCGGCGATCGCGCACCTGAACGGATCGCTGGCGCTGGTCGCGGACGTCCTGGTTGGCGGGGTCGTCCTGTACACATCGCTACGCAGCATCTTCGAGCACACCAGCCAGGCGCGCTACGCGCTCCACGTCGTCATCCCGCGGGTGATGGCGGCGCTCGTGATGGTGCACGGATCGATCTACTTCATCCAGATGGCGGTCGACCTGAACAACGCAATCGCCGGCGTGGTTCAGTCGCTCGGCGGACCATTGACGATCGACACACTTCCCTGGTCGGGCTCGATGAGCGCGGCAACGGTCTCGATCATCCAGGGGTCGCAGGACCTCTTCCATGCGGTCTTCGCGCTCGGGGTTGTCGTGGCGGTGGTGATCCTTGTCCTCTCGTACGTGGTCCGCACGGCGATGCTCGACATCCTCGTCGTGCTCGCTCCTCTCGCAGCACTGTGCTCGGTGCTCCCGGACACGCGGCAGTATGCGTCGACATGGTTGCGCCTGTTCATGGTCGCGGTGTTCATGCAGGCGGTCCAGTTGATCATCTTGCGAGTTGCCACGGCGGTCGGGTTCGGCGCCGGCAGCGGCATCGCCGAGAGCCTGTTCGCGCTCGCGATCCTCTGGATCGTCCTCAAGGTCCCGGGAACGCTCCACGCCGCCACTCACGTCGAAACCAATGCGCACAGTGCCGTCCGGCACGTCCGGCGCTCGATGCACAAGGCGCTGGCACCGGCGCACCACGTCGTACGCCACCGGACTGCGCTGTGATCCGCGCGCTCGCGGTGGTGACCGGCCTGCTCGCCGTCGGACTCTGCGGAGGCACCGCGCTTGCAAGCAGCGCGGTGAGTGGCGGCCCGACGGCCGTCACCTTCAAGAAACCACTCACCCACTCGTGGATCTCGCAGGGTTTCGGGTGCAGCAGCTTCGCGTTCGAACCGGTGGACCTTGCATGTCCCGGAGGACACTGGCACTCGGGCATCGACTTGGCGGCCGCACGCGGGACGCCGGTGATGGCGACGCTCCCGGGCATCGCCACCGTCTATGTTTCCGCCACCGGCTACGGCCTGCACGTGATCATCGATCACGGCGGTGGCCTGAGCAGCCTGTACGGACATCTCGACGCGATCCTGGTGATGAGTGGCGATCTCGTGGCCGCCGGCGAGATCATCGGAACCGTGGGATCAACCGGCAATGCCACCGGGCCTCATCTGCACTTCGAGATCCGGCGCGACGGGATTGCCGAGGATCCACGCCTGGATCTCGCGCTCCCGTGAAGCTCCTACCCGGTGGTCACCCCGGTTGCGCTTCGCGACTCAGCGGCGATTCGTCGTGCCTGCTGCCACACGACCCAGATCCGCTGCACAGCGGTGACGTTGGTCAGGATGGCAAGGATCCAGAGTGCCCAGATCAGCAGCGGCGAGATCACCAGACCGATGACGGTGATCACCACCCGCTCCGGCCGTGCGAGCAGTCCGCCATCGCCGTTGAAGCCGAGCGACTGCGCACGCGCGCGCACGTACGACACGAGCAGCGAGCCGGTCAGCGCGAACACGACGAGCATCGGCTCCAGCGTGTGATGACCGTGAAAGATGAAGTAGTAGAGCAGGGCGATCGCGGTCATCGCCTCGGCGTAGCGGTCGACCGTCGAGTCCAGGAATGCACCGTAACGCTGCTCACGACCGCTGACACGCGCGAGGGCGCCGTCGAGGATGTCGAACCCGCTCGCGATCAGCAGCAGCAGCCCACCGGGCAGGAGGAAGCCGAGCGCGATCAGCACCGCGGATCCGGCGCAGATGAGCAACCCGAGCATGGTGAGGATGTTCGGTGTCAGGTGCAGGGCTCGGAGAGCAGGAACGACGCGTCGCGCGCCGGACCTAACCCAGTCCTGGAGCCTGGACGTGAACACCGGAGACCACCGTGCTCGCACCGGCACGTTCGCGTGCCACGCGATACACATCGAGAACCTCGTCGACGACATGTTCCCAGTCGTAGAGCTGCGCTTTGGTGAGCCCCCGCTCGCTCATCGCCTCCCGTCGCGACGGATCGTCGATCAACGCGCCGAGCGCCGACGCCCATTCCTTCGGATGTCGCGGCGGCACGAGCAAGCCGTCCACGTCATGCGCGATCACGCTGCTGAAGCCGGGAATCGACGACGCGATCACGGGCACCCCGCTCGCCATCGCCTCCAGCAACACGATGCCGAAGCTCTCACCGCCCGTCGCGGGAGCACAGAAGATATCGGCGGAGGCGTAGTACCGCGGCAGCAGCTCGGCGGAGACGCGCCCGGCGAACTCGACCTCGGGGATGCCCATCGCCGCGACCTGACTCTCGTATCCCCAGCGCATCGGACCATCACCCACGACCACCAGGCGCGCGTCGCCGCGAACGCGGCGGAGCTGACCATATGCCTCGAGCAACGTCGGCAACCCCTTGCGTGACTCGAGCCGCCCGACGAAGAGGATCGTCGCCTTGCCGGGTGTGCGCAGCTCCTCGAGCCGCGGATGGTTCGGGTTGAAGCGCGAGCAGTCGATGCCGTTTGGGACGACCCGGTACTCGCCCTCGAAGTATCGGGCGATGAAATCACGCGCAGGCACGCTCACCGCAACGTGCACGTGCAGCCGGTTGAAGTAGCGTTTGAGGAACGGTCTGCCGTAGTAGTAGCCGAGGTTGCGCCGGGCCATCGCGTGGAACGTGCCGACATTCGCGCCGCTGTGGAACCGCAGCACGGTGATCGGCAGCGATGGGACGAGCGGCTCGTGGTAGTGGACGACGTCGAAGTGGTTCTCGTCGAGGAGCGCGCGGACTCGGCGCACCAGGTGGAACGACAGCGCGATCCGGGCCACCGAACCGTTCGTCCGCACCGGCACGCTCCGGCCGATGCGCACGTAGCCGGGAATGCCGTGGTCGTCGCCGACTCGGCTCGACGGTGCCAGCACAGTCACATCGTGGCCACGCGCCCGGAGCTTGGCCGACAGGTGCCGGACGTGCTCGGTGACTCCTCCCGGGTGCATGAAGTCGTACGGGGAGACGAGGCAGATCTTCATGCCGCCCCGTTCGCCGGCCAGATGGGGTCGAGGACGTGCCATTGCTCGGGATGCGAGCGGATCGCTTCCTCGAAGATGGCCAGCAGCATCTGCGCAGTCTTGCGCACCTCGGTGTCCCTGGGCGCATCCGGCGAATACCGGATCTCGGGATGGACCACCGCACGGACGCGATACCGGTCTCGGAACAGCAGGATCGGGACGATCGCCGCCCCGGCCCGCATGGCGATCTCGACCGACCCGATCGGGATCGGCGCCGGCTGGCCGAAGAACTCGAGCGGCTCGCCGTTGCCGATGAGGTCGCGGTCGAGCGCCATGGCGACGACGCCCCCGGACCGGAGCACCTTGAACACCTCGCGCATCGACGCGGCGCCAAGGCGGCGGGCGACGTGTGCGTCACCTTCGCGCATTGCCTGGGTGTCGATCGGAATGATCTGGACGCCCTGGGCGCGCCGTGCCCCGATGACCCGCTCGAAGAGCTCCTTCGGGCGCAGCACCTCGGCGAGCAGCGCCATCTTGCCGCCCATCTTGTTCCACCCCGCCAGCCCGACCTCCCAGGAGCCGAAGTGCATCGAGGCGACGACGACCCCATTCCCGCGCGCGATCGCTTCCTCGAAGTGATAGAGGTCCGTGATATCGATCCGCGAAGGCAGGTCGGTGCGGCGCGAGGACATCTCCATCACGTCCACCCAGCAGTGGGTGAGGTTGCGAAGGTTGCGGCGCACCAGGCGCTTGAGCCCCAGGTCACCGATCGCGGGAATGACGTGACGGAGGTTGTCGCGCAGACCGTCGAAGCGGTTCGGCACGGTGGCAAGGAGCGCATCCGCGGCGCGATCGCCGAGCCAGTACGACACTGACTGCGGGAGCGCGCCGACGAGCGCTTCCGCACCGCGGTAGGCGTAGTACGGCAGCATCGGATCGCGCACCACGCGCCGGTAGACGCGCGTCTTGACCGCCATGTCGCCGGCCTGCGTCAACGCCGTCGGCTCCCGATCGCTCGGCGGTTAATTCGTCGCGGGTGTGGCGGGTTCCGCCTCCGCAGCGGCCGGCAGCACGTCGGCCACGTGGCCGTTGTGACGCCCTCCACTGATCTCGACGCCGGCGATGAACTCCTCGGTTGCCCGATGAGCCTCATCGTCACTGACCTGACGAGGCGGAGACTTCATGAAATACGACGCCGGCCCTTCGAGCGTGCCGCTGAGCCCGCGATCGAGACCGAGCTTGCAGCAGCGCACCGCATCGATGACGATGCCCGCGCTGTTCGGCGAGTCGTGCACCTCGAGCTTCAGCTCGACGTTGAGGGGAACATCGCCGAAGGACTTGCCCTCGAGGCGGATGAACGCCCACTTGCGGTCGTGGAGCCACGGCACGTAGTCGGACGGGCCGATGTGGATGTGCTCCTTCTCCATCGGCGTCGCCAGCTGCGACTGCACGCTGTTGGTCTTGCTGATCTTCTTGCTCATCAGGCGCTCGCGCTCGAGCATGTTGAGGAAGTCGGTGTTCCCGCCGAAGTTGAGCTGGTACGTGTTCTCGAGCTCGACCCCGCGTTCGCGGAAGAGGTGGGTCAGGACGCGATGGACGATGGTTGCGCCCACCTGCGACTTGATGTCGTCACCGATGATCGGCACGCCGGCCTTGCGGAAGCGGGCCTGCCAGTAGTCCTCGCGGGCGATGAACACCGGCATGCAGTTCACCATCGCGCATGGTGCTTCCAGGATCTGCTCGGTGTACCAACGGGTTGCGGCCTCGCTGCCGACCGGCAGGTAGTTGACCACGACGTCGGTGCCGGTGTCCTTGAGGACCTGGGCGATGTCAACCGTGGAACCGGGCGCCTTGGTGATCACCTCGGAGAGGTACTTGCCAAGCCCGTCATGGGTCATGCCCCGCTGCACGGGAATGTTCAGCTTCGGGACATCGCTGAACTTCACGGTGTTGTTGAGACCGCTGAAGATCGCTTCTGAGACGTCCTTGCCGACCTTCTCCCTGTCGATGTCGAAGGCTGCGGAGATCTCGATATCGGAGATGTGATAGCCACCGAGATTCACGTGCATGAGTCCAGGCACGGTGTCGTTCGGATCGGCGTTCTTGTAGTACTCGAGTCCCTGGACGAATGACGAGGCGCAGTTGCCCACGCCAATGATCGCGACTCTGACCTTGTTGCTCACGACGCGCCCTCGTGTATCGGTGTTGGTGATGTGATCTCGGCGGGCATCCCTGCTGAGGAGATCAGCCGAGCGAAGCTCTTGAAATGGGTTGCAATGGCGTCGCGGTCGAGACGGCAGAACACCTCTCGGCCCTCGCGACGGGTCCGGATGACCTCCGCCTTGCGGAGGATGCGCAGATGCCAGCTCATACGCGGCTGGCTCACCTGGCAGTAGTCCGCGAGCTCGGAGACACGCATCTCGGAGGTCGCGGCGAGTCGCTCCACGATGAGCAGCCTCGTCGGGTTGGCGAGCCCCTCGAAGTGGACCGACAGGTCACTCGCGCCGATGGCGATGCTCCCCGGCAGGGCTCGCCGCGGCGGCCTCGAGGGAGCGTCAGAACCCATAAAGGAATCTTTCATAAAGGATCGCTTATGAATGTTAGCCCGCTTCCAGCTCCGAACGCAAGCCCCGGCGGCTAATCGGGCGATTGCGCGGTGCCGCCGATCTCCTCCGGGCCGGATACAGAAACCTCGGTGGCCGTATCTGCATCAGCGTCAGCCAGCTCCTCCGAACCTTCGGCGTCAGCGCGAGCCTTGAGCTCCTTACGGGCCGCAGCCACAGCATCGCGATCCTCGTAGGAGGGGAGGATCGCCGCAAGCAGCCTCAGGATCACCACGCAGACGAGACACACGACCAGGAATGCGACGACGGCAAGCCCGATGCCGCCCAGCACGGTTCCGATATCGAGGAGCATCCGGGGGCGAGACACCCGGGAAGGATGGCAGGCACGGGCTACGATCGATCCCGATGGCCGAGTTGCCCAATCCCTCGGAGCTCCCCGCCTCGCTCACGGTCAAACGGGGGCGGATCGTGTTTCGCGCCCGCAGGCCGGTCGCACTCGTCATCCCTCTGCTGGCAGTCACGGAGATCGCCGGGGTCATCTGCCTGCTGGTCGGCGCCACCATCGGGTGGTTCATCATGGCGGCGCCGTTGATCGGGCTGATGACCACGGCAGTGGTGCTCCGACCGGCTCTGGAGCTCACGCGCGATGGCCTTGTCCAGCGTCAGTACCCGTACAGCAGTCTCACGCGCTGGGATGTCATCGAATCGGTCGGCATCGCCAAGGCGGGCAATCGCGTGATCCTCGCGTACAAGCTCGTCCCCGGCATCCCGCCGCCCCGGCATCAGCCCGCGAGAGATCTGCTCCTCGCCGTCAACGCGCCATACGACGGCGGGTGGTTCGCCGATTCGCTGGCGGGCGGCCCCGACGAAGCACTCGCTGTGGTGAGTCGGTATCTCGAGGACCCGACGCTTCGCGAGATGCTTCCAGTCGGGCGCCGGTAGTCGCGCCAGCCGACCGCGTCGCTCGCCTGGACGCCGCCCTCCTTTACGCTATTGGCGAGGCCAAGGACGCGGCGTGCAGCGGGAAAACCCTTATATCCCAATATCCCAGGGTAGCCAAGTGGTCAAGGCAGCGGTCTGTAAAACCGTGTACCGATGGTTCGACTCCATCCCCTGGGACCACGCCCGCCCTGCCGGCCGGCTATGGAGCTAGCGCGTCACGTACCGGTTGTACCTGGCGCGTGACCAGACGTAGCCGGCAGTCATCAGCACCAGGCACCACGCAACCGCAATGATCGCTGAGTTGCCGATCGGTGTCCCGATCAAGAGCCCCCGCAGCGTGTTGATGATCGGGGTGAACGGCTGATTCTCGGCGAACCAACGCACGCCGGCGGGCATCGAAGCTGTTGGAACGAATGCGCTGCTGATGAACGGCAGGAACTGCGGGATCAGCGACAGGCTATTCGCGCCCGCGGGCGTCTTGGCGGTGAGACCAAAGGCGATCGCGAGCCACGTCATCGCGAGAGTCAACATGGCGAACATGCCGGCCACCGCGAGCCACTCGAGCGGGCTTGCGCTGGCACGGAAGCCGAGTCCGATTGCGACGGCCACGAGCAGCACAGCGCTGATCAGCGTGCGTGTGAGACTCCCGAACACCTGACCCGTCAGCACCGACGTCCGGGTGATCGCCATGGTGCGGAACCGCGCGACGATGCCTTCGTTCATGTCGATGCAGACGTTGATCGCGGTGGCTGCGGCGCTTGCACCGGCGGTCATCACGAGAATGCCCGGGGTGAGGTAATCGATGTAGCCGCCGCCCGCTGATGCTCCGAGTCCTGCTCGCAGGGTGTTGCCGAACACGCCGACGAATATCAGGAGCAGGAAGACTGGAACGAGCAACCCACCGATGGCCAGCATCGGATAACGGACTGCATGGCGGAGGTCGCGCCGGAGCATCGTTGCGGAGTCGTGCAGCGCGTAGGCGGAGATGCTCATGCCGAAACTTCCACCACGCGATGTGTTGTTCCGGTGAGCGCGAAGAACACGTCGTCGAGGTCGGGCGTCTGCACCGTGACTGTCTCCACGTTCAGGGCGGCTTCGTCAAGGCGCTCGAGCAGGCTGCGCAGCGACTGCGGCGTGCCGTCGGTCGGCACATCGAGCGTGAGCGCCTCAGTATCGCGCGACTCGTGGCCGAGGACGCGTGCGGCTTCGCCCAGTGCTCCCGCCTCGCGAAAGTGCAGCCGGACGCGACCACCGGGGACGCGGCGCTTGAGCTCATCCGGGGTGCCCTCGGCGACGAGGCGGCCCTGGTCGAGCACCGCGATCCGCCCCGCTAACTCGTCTGCCTCATCCAGGTTCTGGGTGGTGAGCAGGACGGTCACCCCGGTTGCCGTGAGCTCGCGGATGATCTGCCACATGGTGTGGCGGCTGCGCGGATCGAGACCGGTGGTTGGTTCGTCGAGATAGATGATCCGCGGGTTGCCGATGAGCGTCATCGCCAGGTCGAGCCGGCGGCGCATGCCTCCCGAGTACTTCATGACCATCTGACCCGCCGCGTCCACAAGGTCGAACTGAGCGAGCAATTCGTCGACGCGGCGCCGGCCTGCGGCGCGGTCGAGGTGATGCAGATCAGCCATGAGGAGCAGGTTCTCGCGGCCGGTCAGGAGGTAGTCGACCGCAGAGAACTGCCCGGTGACCCCGATGGCATCGCGCACCTTCTGGGGTTCGCGATTGACGTCGAAACCCGCGACCCGGATGCCTCCGGCATCGGCACGGAGCAGTGTCGAGAGAATTTGCACGGTGGTCGTCTTGCCCGCTCCGTTGGGGCCGAGCAACGCGAACACGGTGCCCTCAACAATCGCCATGTCGATGCCGTCCAGGACGAGCTTGTCTCCGAAGGATTTGCGCAATCCCGTGATCTGCACCGCGAACCGCGCGCTCATGACCCGGTTGCCACCGTCGGACTCGCGACCGCCCGATGGATGGTGATATCGCCGAAAGAGCTGCGTGCACGGACTTCGACGGACTGCTCCCCCGGCTGCGGTCGAGTCGTCGCCTCGAGATCGTTGTGAACCTTGCCGAATTTGGTGTCGAGGTCAAGCCAGGCGGCGACGCCCTGGCGAATCCCGATGTCCAACCTGCCCATGGCCGTCTGCGCGACCACGGTCCCGCCCTCCACCTCGCCGAGGCTCACGTCGCCGTTGGCGGTCCTCGCAACGACGGTGCCATGCGAATGGTCGACGGAGATGGAACCGTTCGCGGCGATCACTCGAAGATCTCGTGAGACGTCGCCGACCCACGTGCTGCCGTTTGCGCCTTTGATCGTCGCGGTGCCTTCCACGGCGCCGATCTGCACGGAACCCGAGCCCGTGGAGATTTGTGCATGGCCGAAGGCCCGGTCCACGGCGACATCGCCGACCCCGGTGGTGAGATGAACCGGTCGCGCCTCCTCGACGTGAACGTCGCCGACGCCCGTGTTGTAGTGGCATTCGCCGAGCGGCCCGGTGCAGCGCAGGGCAGCGACGCCTGCCTCCCCACGCACCTGCGAGCCCGCCGGCAGCTCGATCTGCAGATCGATCGACTCGCCGCCGCCGCGCGGCATGTAGCTTCGCCACCCCTTCGGTGCCTTGATCAGCAGCCGGCCATCTTCGTACTCGACGCGCGTCTGCTCTGCAGCCGTCACGTCCGCCTGCTTGGACGCGTTGCTGGGCCGGACCTCAACCGTCGTGTCCGTGCGCTCGGAGGCCGCGATCCGGACGTCGCCGACGCCGATGTCGAGGGTGACGAGGATTGGATGGGGGGTATCGAAAGTAGGCATGGTTTTTCTCCTGGTGGTTGATGCGGGGTTAGCGAACCCAGCCCGAATAGCGGCCGGGCCCGGAGGCGGCGCGCCCGTCGCGGCGGCGGCCCGGGTCGGTTCGATCAAGTGCGAAGTTCGCCGCCCGGACGAGCCAGCTGTTCACGGAGAGGCCTTCGCTGTTCGCCGCCTGCTCGACGCGGGTCTTGAGCTGGTCGGGCATGCGCAGGTTGATGCGCGCGGTCCCGCCATCCTCGGTGTCCGCGGGGCTCAGCGGCGCCAGGGGCGCATCGTCGTTACTCGGGCTGGAGAAGTCAGACGCCGGCTCGGCGGGGGGCGGCGTGACGACGAACTCAGGGTTGCGGCCGCGGATGCGCAGCTCCACCGAACCCGGAGCGAGTTCGCGCGTGATCTCCTCCGCCGCTGCCCCAAGCACGTCCTGCAGGGCAAGGCGAATGGCTGCATCGAGCGGGGCGGCGAGGCGTTCGGCGAGGGCGCGTGCCTCGTCGCCGCCGGCCTCAGCCGCATCGGCTAGCTGCTGATGAATGCTCTCGACGTAGGGGCGTAGGTCCATGACGCCACTATGGCACCACCATGGTGCCATGTCAAGCGTCTTTGAGCCAAGATGACGCCGCCAGACACCGCGAAAGGACTACGCGGGCACGACGACGGCCGGACCGACTCCTTCGATGATCTTCCAGACGAGAACACCAACACCGAGCAGAACCGCAAGCACTGCGATATATCTCCCCGCGTTGGCGGGCAGGCGCTGTGCCCGAACCAGACCAATCTCGCCGAGGACGATCGCGATCCCGGCGAAGCCCAGAGCGAAGAAGTAACCGATCACCTGCATCAGCCCTAGTGGGATGGCCAGCACACCGAAGACCACGCCTGCTTTGGCGAAGCTGTTGGACCCGACCTTCCACTGGTCATCGGGGATAATCCCGGCGCCTGACGGACCGGCGGGGAACTGACCGCCGCCCATGAATCCTCGCGACTGTGCGAGGGGATCCAGATGGCTCCCGACCGGAAGTGGGGCGGAACTCGCATCCTCAGTCATGGCAACCCTCCAACTATCTGACTCGAACATACCCCCGTTTCGGACGCAACAACCGGAGCGTCTGAGGGAGTGAGCGATCGTCAGCTCCGCTCTGCAACGGCTGAGGACACGAGCTTCAAGACCTCGCCGATGACGTCATCGGGGGTGCTCTTCTGGCCGGCGAGCTCGTCGACAAAGGCGAAGCTCGTCAGCGCTTGCAAGGTGTCGACGACGCCCCCATCGTCCCTTCCCCAGCGGCTGAGCAACGCGCCCAGGATCTCCCGCCGCCGTTCGTTGCGCCCGGCCTGGCCGGCGAATTCCCCGGCGCCGAGAACCCTCAGGGCGTTCAAGCGCCTGATGACCTCTCGATGCACCGTATAGAAGTGGCAGAAGACCTCCACGATGATCGGGAGCGCGCGGGCCAGATCTGATGCCGCGAAGGCTCCCGGAATCCGGTCCAGGGCTCCGCTCGCGCCGAGGTCGTCATAGACCGCCTCGAGGAGAGTGTCGCGATCGCCGAACTGTGCATACACGGTCACCCGCGACACGGCTGCGCGTTCGGCCACCGCTTCGAGGGTGAAACGGGGTGAGGCCAGAAGCTCCTGGCGCGCCGCGGCGATGATCCTCGCCCGCCGTTCGTCCATCGCCCGCGCACGGAGCCCGAGATCGTAAGGACGCGGTGTCATGTTGCCCTTTTCACTGTACGTATTGTACAGTCAATATCATGACAACTCAGGCTCTCGCCGCCGACCTTCGCGACGAGGTGGTCGTGGTCACCGGAGGGTCCCGAGGTATCGGCGCCGGCTCTGCGCGCCGCTTCGCCCAGCTTGGCGCGGCCGTGGTCGTGTCCGGCCGCGACCAGGCGGCCATCGATGCCGTCGTTGCGTCGATCACGTCCACCGGTGGCCGTGCCATCGGCATCCCAGCAGACTGCACGAGCGAGGAGCAGGTCGATGCCTTGCTCGCCGGCACCGAAGGCGCGTTCGGCCCGGCGACCGTGCTGCTCGCCTTCGCGGGTGGTGACGGACGCCCGGAACCGATCACACAACTCGACGCGTCTCGCTGGTGCGCGGTGATCGACACCAACCTCACGGCCACATACATCACGATCCGCACCTTCGCGCTCGGCATGGTGGAGCGGCGGCGGGGATCCATCGTCACGATGTCCTCGACCGCGGGGCGGCAGCCGGGTGGCGCATCGGTCGCGTACGCCGCCGCCAAGGCCGGCATTCTGATGCTCACCCGGCACCTCGCCGTCGACCTCGCCCCAAACGGCGTGCGCATCAACTGTATCGCCCCGTCCGCGATCGAGACCGAGCGTCTCGTCCAGAACATGCCTGCACCGGCGCGGGAGCAGCTCGCGCAGAGCTTTCCGCTGCGACGGCTCGGTACCGTTGACGACGTTGCGGACTCCGCTGTGTTCCTGGCGACAGCCCAGTCATCGTGGATCACCGGCGTGACGATCGACCTCACCGGCGGACGCATCACTGGGTGATCTCACGCCCTACGGGGTGAGCACGACCTTGAGGGCCTCGCGTCGCTCGAAGAGCTGGTAACCGAGCACGGCGTCCTCCAGCGTCATGCGGTGCGAGATGATCGCGTCGGGGTGCGCTGCGCCGCTCGACACCAGGGCGAGCGACTCCTCCCACCGGCCGATGATGTTCGCGGTGCCACAGAACTTGAGGTCGATCGCCTTGACGAAGGTGGTGTTGAGCGGCAGCTCGAGCTCCTGGTCGCTGTGCACCCCGATGACGCTGATCCGGCCACCGGCGCGCGCGATGTCGATGCAATCAAGGAGGGCCGGAACCAGCCCGACGCACTCCAGGACTGCGTCGGCGCCGCGGCCTCCGGTCCGGTCCTGGACGAAGCTCGGAGCGTGCACGTTGTTGGCGTCGACCGGTATCGCGCCGAGTGTCTGGGCCATCTCGAGACGCTCCGACACCGTGTCCACCGCGTAGATCGTGGACGGCTCGAATCCGCGCGACCCGAGGATGGCCATCAGGCCGACCGGGCCGCAGCCGACGACGGTGACCACATCTCCCTTCTCGATCCGCGCCTCGCTGGCGCAGTCGTATCCCGTCGTGAAGATGTCGCCGACGAAGAGCGCCTGCTCGTCGCTCATCGAGTCGTCGACGGCGTGGAGCACGAGGTCGGCGTTCGGTACACGGACGTAGTCCGCCTGCGCACCCGCGACGTCGCCGAAGAACGACCCGTACCCGAAGACACGCTGATCCGGGCAGCGGCTGAAGAGCCGGCGCGCGCAGTACCAGCACCCGCCGCACGGGATGGTGAACGAGCCCACAACGCGATCGCCCTCACCAAAGCGGTGTACCGCGCCGTCGACGGCCTCGACGACACCGATGAACTCGTGCCCCAGGACACCGCCGGGGCTCATCCCGGGAATGCGTCCATGGACGACGTGCAGATCGCTCCCGCAGATGGCCGTCCGGGTCACCCGGACCAGCGCGTCACCCGGCTCCTCAATCCCAGGTTTCGGCACGTCGACGAGCTCGACGATGCCGAAGTCTTTGAAGGCCACAGCCCGCATGGTCAGCCTCCCCGCTGATGCGCGATCAGTGCGCCTCTTCTTCGGCCGCTCGACGCTGGATGACACGGTCCCGGAGCTCGTCTTCGAGGTCGCCGGAAGGAGTGACATCGCGCCGCAGCCAGAAGGGAATTCGCTCCGGCTCCCCGGCGGCGAGCGCCTTGGCCTGGGCGTCGAGATAGGCGCGAAGCGCGGCATCCACCGCCGTCGCGAGCTCGGTACCGCCCGCGGTCAGGGGCTGGACGAGATCGCTCGCGACGACCACGCTATTGAGCGGCGCAGCCGGTGGCTTCGACCCGAAAAGACGCCCGAGCCACGACATGCGCCGAGTGTACGCAGTCGCGAGCTAGTGCCTCAGTTCGGTGGCGCGGCGCGGTACCGTACACGCCGTGGCCAAGAGCGCGGCGACGACCCTCGAACTCCAGTGGACGGGCGACCCTGAGTCGGACCGCCTCATCAGCGCGAATCCGGCAGCGCTCCTGATCGGCTTCTGCCTCGACCAGCAGATACCGATCGAGTGGGCGTTCCAGGGCCCGTTGCACATGCGCGAACGTCTCGGCACGATCGATCCCGTCGAGGTCGCGCGCATGGATCCCTCCAAGGTGGAGAAGGCCTTCCAGACGCCGCCCGCGCTGCATCGCTTCCCGGTCAGCATGGCGCAGCGCGTCTACGCCCTCTGCAAGGTGATCGCCGACGAGTACGGCGGCGACACCACGCGGATCTGGACCGAGGCCACGGACGCGAAGGACCTGTTGCGGCGATTCGCCGCACTTCCCGGTTTCGGCGCCGCGAAGGCCCGGGTCATGGTCGGGGTGGTCGCCAAACACCTCGGCGTTCGGCCGGCAGGATGGGAGAGCGTCGCTCCCGACTGGCCGACCCTGGCAGACGTCACGACGGTCGCCGAACGCGAGCAGTACCAGGCGCAGAAGCGCGCCTTCAAAGCGGCGCTCCGAGCTGAGGTCGCGTCGAAGCAGGCACCGCAGAAGTCGCGGGCGTCGAGCAAGGGATCGGCAAAGTCGGGGGCGCGTGGCCGGCACTGAGGTCACCGTCTTCGAGGACGGCGGTGTCCGCATCGTCAAGATCGGCCCGATGGGGCCGTACGGAAACAACGCGTATGTGGTTCGCGACGTGGATATGGGCGTGGCGGCGCTTGTCGACATGCCGCTCGACGAGGAGCCGTTGCTCGCCGCGATTGCAGCCGAGGGCGGGGTGCAGACGGTCATCGCCACGCACTGGCACCCCGATCACTGGATGACCTACGACGCGGTGCGCGCCGCGACCGGTGCGCCGGTGCTGGTCGGGAGTCGTGAGATCAAGATCCCCGAGGAGCGCATCGACGGCCGGCTCGACGACGGCGCGGAGGTCCCGGTGGGCAACGTCCGGATCGGCGTGATCCATACCCCCGGTCATACGCCAGGGAGCATCTCGTTGCGTGTCGGCGCGGCCGTGATCACCGGTGACACGCTGTTCAACGGCGGTCCCGGCAAGACGAGCGCCCGCGGCGACCTGGAAACCATCATGGCGAGCATCACCGCCAGGTTGCTGCCATTACCGGAAGAAACACTGGTGCTTCCCGGACACGGCACGACCACGACTGTCGCCGCCAGCCGCAGGGGCGTCGCGGCATACAACCGACACCCCAAGCCCGCCGGCTTCTATGGCGATGTCGAGTGGGGTGACTGACGCGGGATCATCCGGCGGGCCTGCGACTCCTCCTGAGTCCGTGTCCCTGCACCTGGCCACCGCGCGGGGGCGATGGGTGCTCACGGCGACAGTGCTCGGCAGCGCGATGGCGCAGCTGGATGCCACCGTCGTCGGCATCGCGCAACCCGCGATCGGCAAGGACTTCCATGCGCAGATCGCTGGATTGCAGTGGGTGTCGGCCGGCTACCTGCTCACCGTCGCCGGCCTGATCCTGCTTGCCGGCGCGCTCTGCGATCGATTCGGACGACGCAAGATCTTCGTCATCGGCGTCTCGTGGTTCGCGGTCGCGTCGCTGGTCTGCGCCGTCGCACCCAACATCGGTCTGCTCATCGCAGCCCGGGCCCTCCAGGGCGTCGGCGGCGCGCTGCTCACGCCAGGGAGCCTCGCGATCCTCGAGGCGTCGTTCGCGCCCAACGAACGCGGCCGAGCTATCGGCGCGTGGTCCGGTCTCGGTGGTGTTGCAACGGCGCTCGGACCGTTTGTGGGTGGCTTCCTGATCACTGCCGTCTCGTGGCGATTGATCTTCCTGATCAATGTGCCGATCGCCGTCGCCGTGGTCCTCATCTCGCTGCGCCAGGTGCCGGAGACGCGCGATCCCAGCGCGACGGGCTACATCGACATCGCGGGCAGCGCGCTCACTGTCATGGCACTGGTGGGCATCTCGTACGGGCTGATCCAAGGGTCGAGCGGACACTGGGATTCACCGGTTGTGCTTGGCGCACTGCTCATCGGAGCCATCGCCATGGTTGCATTCATCGTCGTCGAGCTGAACGTCCACGCGCCGATTGTTCCGCTCGACATTTTCAAGTCACGGCAGTTCAGCGCCACCAACGCCGTGACGCTGCTGATCTACGGAATGCTCGGCGGCATGTTCTTCCTGCTGCCCATCGAGTTGCAGCAGGTGTCGCAATACAGTCCCACCGCAGCCGGTGCATCGCTGCTGCCGGTCACCTTCCTGCTGTTCGCGCTCTCATCGCGCTCCGGCGCACTTTCAGCGCGCATCGGGCCCCGCCTGCAGATGTCGGCCGGTCCGCTGACCGTGGCCGTCGGACTCGCACTCTTCGCACGTATCGACAGCGGGGGCAACTACCTCGTCGAGGTGTTGCCGGCTGTGCTGGTCTTCGGCCTCGGGCTCGCCATGACGGTGGCGCCGCTCACCGCCACCGCGATGTCATCGGCACCGGCGGAACGCAGCGGACTCGCTTCGGCCGTCAACAACACTGTTGCACGCACGGGAAGCCTGCTCGCGGTTGCGCTCCTTCCCGCCGTCGCCGGCATCACCGGTGACAGCTACCTGCACCCGCCGGTATTCGAGACGGGCTTTCAGCATGCGGCGTTCATCGCCGCGATCATCTGCGCCGCGGGCGGCGTGCTTGCCGCTGTGACGATTCGAAATGGCCAGCGCCCGGGAGCGCAGCGCCGATCCGTGGATCACCCGCACCACACCGCGGTCGATGGGCCGCCGCTTCGAACGGGCACAGAAACCGCAGCAGACTGAATCGCAGCGGAGCCGCGACTGCTCACCACTGTGTCAGCGGAAACAACCCGCGGCTAGCGAGTCGGATCCTCGTCTCCAGATTGCGGCTCGGCGTCGAGATGCGGTGATGAGAGCAGCAGGCGCAGGAGGGTTGCGGTCAGCCATTGCTCGTAACGCTGCGACGACCAGCCGCGGACGTCGCGGAGCAGGCGATGCACTAGGACTAATGGTACGGAGGAACCATCGATGTAGGCATTCACCCAGGATCGGCCTATCACGAGCGACGTCTATAAACGGATCATGGAAGGAGTCGGACCCGAGCCGATCGCCGGATGGGTGATGCACGCTGTCGTCCGCATCGACGGCGGGCTGCGGTACATCGACATCTGGGAGTCGAGAGAGGCGTGTGACCGGTTCCTCGAGGAACGGGTGCACCCGATACTGCGAGCCGCGTTCAACTCGGCGGGAGCCACGCGGCCTCGTGAGCCGATGCGCGCGGAGATGGACCTCGTCGACGTCAGGGGCTCCGCTCGCGAGTCGCTCAGCGAGGTCTGAACAGACCCACGCGCCGGCGTACCCGCACGGGGAGTCGAACCCCGGTTACCACCTTGAAAGGGTGGTGTCCTGACCGCTAGACGATGCGGGCGCGACCGCCAATCTTAGGTTCGCGCGGGCCGTCCGTCGCCGGCCGTGAATCGAACTGGGCGCGCCGGTATACTCGCGGCATGCCTGTCAGAGAGATTGCCGGCAAGACCCTGGGCTTCGGTCTGGTGGCAGCTGCGCTGATCGTCGGGGGCGTCCTCGACCTGCTCGGCGGCCACGTCTACAACGACTATCTGAACACCGCGCTGGGCATCATCCTGATCCTGATGGGGCTGGGAACCGGCGCTCTCGGCACCGTCCTGATCGTCGGCATCCTCTACGAGGAGAAGCTGCGCCGTCAGGACGAAGAGGTGCACGTCACGCCGCGCGGAACGCCGCTGGCGCCGCCGCCGCCCTGGGGAATGGCCGACGTCGGCAAGCCCCCCGGGGTCATGCGCGTCGGCGATGCGGCCACCTCGTCGGGTGGCGGCGGATCACCGCGCGTGATGGCCGTCGTGGTCTCCAACCTCGACGCGCCGATGCTCATTGTCGGGTTGCTGGCGTGGACCATCCTGACTCTCGTCCTCTTCGCGCCGCACTGAGTTTGGGCTAGTGCCCGACGCGCGGGTTCGCACCCGTTTCGCGCCGTCGCCCACCGGCGCGCTGCATTTCGGCTCTGTTCGGACCGCGCTCTTCGCGTGGCTCACGGCGCGGCATGCGGGTGGCGACTTCATCCTCCGCATCGAGGACACCGACCAGGAGCGGTACATCCCCGGCACCGAGGCGCTCATCCTCGAAACCCTGAGCTGGCTCGGGCTCAACTGGGATGAGGGGCCCGAGATCGGCGGTCCTCACGACCCATACATCCAGTCATTGCGCATCGCCGTCTATCGCGAGCACGCGGACAGGCTCGTGGCCGACGGCAACGCGTACTGGTGCACGTGCACTCCGGCCCGGCTGGCCGCGATGCGCGAGGAGCAACGCGCCCGCTCCGAGCCGACGCGGTACGACCGCCGCTGTCTGAGCCGGCAGGCCGAGGTTGCCGAGGAACGCGCGAGCGGGATGGCCGCCGTTATCCGGCTGCGCATGCCCGACGGTGTCTCCGATTGGGACGACCTCGTGCGCGGGCTCGTCAGCTTCAACAATGCGGACATCGACGACCAGGTCCTGCTCAAATCGGACGGCTTTCCCACGTACCACCTTGCGGTGGTTGTCGACGATCACCTCATGGAGATCAGCCACGTGATCCGCTCCGACGAGTGGATCCCGTCGACGCCGAAACACCTGGCCCTGTATGCGGCATTCGGTTGGGACCCCCCACGCTTCGCGCACGTTCCGGCGGTGCTCGGGCCCGACCACCAGAAGCTCAGCAAGCGCCGTGGCGCGCGCAACGTCCTCGAGTACGGGGAACTCGGCTACCTGCCGTCGGCAATCGTCAACGCCATCGCGCTGCTGGGGTGGTCGTCGGGTGACGAGCAGGAGGTGTTCACACCGGAGGAACTCATCGAGCGCTTCACGCTCGAGCGCGTCAACTCCGCCGCCGCGATCTTCGATCCGAAGCGCCTTGACGACCTCAATGGGATCCACATCCGGCGCATGAGCACCGATGACCTCGTCGAGGCGCTCGAGTTCCCGCTTCCCGGAACCAGCAAGGAGACGCGCCGTCAGCTCATCCCGATGCTCCGGGAGCGGATGGTGACCCTCGCCGATGCAAATCGCCTCTGCGCGCCGCTGCTCGGCGATATCACGATCGACGAGAGCGTCGAGTTCCCGCCGAAGAAGGTCGATCAGGCGACGGCGGTTGCGATGATCGGCGCCTGCATCGAAGCGATCGTTGACGGAGGTCTCGACAACCAGGCGGCGCTCGTCGAGCTGCTTCGCGTCGTGGCCGACGCCGCCGGGGTCAAGCCGCGCGACGCTTTCCGCGTCCTGTACGTCGCCGTCCTCGGCTCCCCCACCGGATTGCCGGTGATCGAGGCCATGGCGTTCCTCGGCAAGGAGAAGTCGCTGCAGCGGCTCAGCGACGCCCGCGCCCGGCTGGGGTGATGTGACCCGAGGCTCAGAGCCCGGGACCGTCCCGCCTGGCCCCGACCTCCCGGTCCACGCACTTCGGGCGACGAGCCGGCTCATGGTGATGCGTGGTCGGCGCGTGGGGATGTGGAGCGCGACGGGATTGCGGTGCGGGAGGCGACGGGGCCGCTGGAGCATGCACCTCGCGCCGAGGAGCCGGTGAGGCCGGCGCAGGCGGTTGCGGTGCGACCGGCGCCGCCGGCTCCGGTTCGGGATGGACGTGATCGTGCAGCGACGACCTGACTCGAATCGCGAGGCGTTCCGCGAGATGGAGAGCGGCGCGATCGAGCCCGGTAGCGTGACCCGCTACGACGACCCCGACCACGATGGCACTGAACGGCCAGAGCGCCGAGAACAACGAGAGCCCTGAGAGCACGCCAAAGGCGGCGATGATGGGATGCCGGCGGACGTAGGACGGCGGTGCGGCAGGCGGTGTCGGCGTGGTGGAACGGTCGTCTGTGATGGTCATGTGACGAGGCTATGTGACGGCGTCGGACTACTCGCGGACCAAGCGGCGAATTCATGTCTGACAGTGCCGTTCCGGTGTCGTTACCACGATGTGACGCTCCCGTGGATAGAAGCGGCCCGATGTCGCGACACAATCGAGCCGCCGGTCTTGGGGGGCTGACCGCTGGTCTGACAGGAGGTCTTTGCACATGCTCGGGGGACAGCCGCGTCGTGACGTGACATGACCGAGATGTCGGTGGCGCATCCACCGGTCCTCATGGCACGAGCGCGTGCCCGGATCGGCCGGCTCAACGGTCCGCAGCGCCTCGTCGTCTTCTCCGTCGTCCTCGCGATCATCGGCGCCGCCATCTGGCTGCTGCCGCTGCGCGACGTCCACCGGGTCACGCTCATGGGGGCCATCCCCTGGTGGACCGAGCTGGCCATCTGCTACGCGACGAGCCTGCTCTTCGTCCACGTGCGCGTCCACCGTGAGGTGTCGACGCTCTCGCTCACCGAGATCCCGGTTGCGATCGGCCTGTTCCTCGTCGACCCGCACCAGCTGCTCGGGTGCTACGTTGTCGGTGTCCTGCTCGCCAGCTGGACACGGCAGCGGCGCGTTCGCTGGGTCAAGGACTTCGCCAACGTCGCCCTCGACGTCGTCTACATCGGCGCTGCAGTCCTCGTGTTCAACGCGGTTGGACCAGTTCCCTCGGATCCGCTTGCGGTCCACAGCATCGCCGCCTTCGCCGCCGCGATGATCGTGGCCGGCTGGATCGTCTATCCGCTCGCGTTGAACCTCGGCACCACGATCGCGCAGGGGCGGCTCGACGTTGGAGAGGTTGCGCGCGCATACCTGTTCCAGGTCATCGCCACGACCACGAACGCCTCGCTCGGAGTCGTTGCCTTGATCATCCTGACGACACGCCCGATCCTCGCCTTCGCGCTCGTTCCGCCGGTGCTCCTCGTGCTCGCGGGCCAGATCGCCGCCGGTGAGAGTCAGCGTCGCGCGGACCGCAACGAGTTCCTGTACCGGACCACCGAGATCCTGCATTCGACACGTCAGGTTGGCGAGCGAGCGGGTGAGCTGCTCAACGGCATCACCAAGATGTTCGACGTCGAGCGCGCCGAGCTCGTGGTCATCCCGGAAGTGCGCGGCCCGGCGGTCCGGTTCAACTCCTCGGGCGACGACGAACAGGCGCAGGCGACCACGTCGGATCTGACCTTCGCCGAGCAGGAGGTGCTCAACGAGCTCCGGACCAACGCGATCCTGACCGGGGCTGTGGCCAGGGACCAGTCGCTCGGACTGGCGCTGGCGGAACGTTCGGCAACCGCCGGAACGGTGGTGGTGCTGCGCGGACTCGAGGGCCCCCAGGGGATGCTGTTACTGCTCAACCCAACACGCGGTGTCAAGTTCGGAACCCACGAGCAGAACCTGTTGAGCACCGTTGCCGGCCTCATCAGCGTTGCCCTCGAGAACGGCCAGCTCGCCGAGGCGATCAAGGCGATGTCGGTCGAGAAAGCGGAGCTCGCGCGGCGCGCCTTCTACGACCCGCTCACCCAGATCGCCAACCGGTCGCTGTTCATCGAGACCGTCGCGACGTCGCTCTCGCAGCTCGCGAGTTCGCAGCGACCGGTGGCGGTGATGTTCATCGACCTCGACGGGTTCAAGGAGATCAACGACACCTTCGGACACGCCGTCGGTGATCAAGTGCTCAGCGCGGTGGCAGCTCGCCTGCGCGTGCAGGTGCGCAAGCTCGACCTTGCCGCGCGCCTCGGTGGCGACGAGTTCGGCATGCTCCTCGACGGCATGCGCCACTTCAGTGATGCCGCCGTGGTTGCGGGCCGGATCATCGAAACGCTGCGGCGGCCGATCCCGATGGGCGACGCCATGATCACCATCGGGGCGAGTGTCGGTGTCGCCGTCGTCGAGGACGCCGCTGACGCCCCGGAACCCGAGGAGTTGATGCGTCGCGCCGACATGGCCATGTACCTCGCCAAGCGCCAGGGCAAGAACCGCTTTGTCGTGTTCGACGATGCCGCCCGGACACCGGTGATCGCACGGACTCCGGAGCCGGCGCACATCGCCGGCTGAGGCGAAGCTCGCCTCCATCTACGATGGGCCGGTGACACCACCGCGTTGCCTGTCGATCGCGACCTCGGATTCCGGCGGTGGCGCGGGGATCCAGGCTGATCTCAAGGCCTTCACCGCCGCCGGATGCCACGGGATGACGGCCATCGTCGGGGTGACCGCCCAGAACACCACCGCGATTCTGGCCACGTACCCACTGCCCGCCTGGGTCATCACCGCCCAACTCGAGGCGGTGTACGCCGACATCGGCGTGGATGCCGCGAAGACGGGTGCGCTCCTGTCGGCGGAGATCGTCGCCGCCGTCGCGGACTTCCTCAGAGACCACCCGACACTGCTGGTGATCGATCCCGTCCTGCGCGCCAGCACGGGTGCGGCGCTCCTCGACCCCGAGGCTGTCGAGGTGCTCATCGGCTCGCTCCTGCCCCTGGCGGCCGTGGTGACCCCCAACCTCGCCGAGGCCCGCGTTCTTGCCGGAACGGACGGCGACCGCCGGACGCTCGCCGAACGGATCGTTGCCCGCGGCGCCCGCGCCGTGGTGATCACCGGCGGCGACGGCGAAGGCTCAGACCTGCTCTTCAACGGCACCGATCATGTCGAGATTCCGATCGCGTGGGTGGAGGGGACAGCCACCCATGGGACCGGGTGCACTCATTCGGCGACGCTCACCGCCGAGCTCGCTCGGGGAACCGCGCTCGCCGACGCCGCGCGTCATGCCGCAGCGGTCACAGCGTCGGCGATCGACCGGGGGTTGGTGGGGATCGGCGAGGGCGCAGGGCCCGTCGCGGTGGCTCAGTCCTCGGCGGCGAGCCAGCGGGTGCGCACGAGGTAGAACAACATGCCGATCCCGATCAGGTCGATCAAGAGAAGGATCGGTCCCACGTTGAGGCCGCTGCCGAAGTCAAGCCCGCTCAGCGGCGTGAGCGCTTCGACGGGTGGGATCCTCGCGGCATCGAGGCCCTGACCCGCGGTCACCGCGGTCACGGCGGTGGTGAGCGGCGCGAACGGCGTGGGGACGGCCTGGGTCTGGGTGCGCGCGGCGTCGACGTCGCCGGTGGGTCCTCCGGAGGTGCCGCTGGAACCGCTCCCGGGCGACGAGTGACTGCCGCCTGATCCCCCGGTGGTCACCGGCTTGGAGGTGGGCGTCGGCGCGGGGTTGTGAGTGGGTGCGGGAGTGCTCGTCGGCGCGGCTGTTGGAGTGGGGGTCGATCCGCCGCCACCGGGATTGCCCTGGTTGCCCCCGCCCGTCGGGCTGGGAGACGGGGTCGGTGTCAGCGTGGGGGTTGGAGTGGGGCACAGGTTCTTTCTCGAGCAGCAGCCCTTGGCGTTCGTGCCGTGGTGGCAGACCCTTGGCGACGGCGTCGATGCAGGCGTTGCCGTCGGTGATGCAGCCGGACTCGCGGCTGCGGCAACACCTGAGACCCCTACGAGCATGAGCGCGAAGACGCCAGGCAGCAGCGCGACGGCCGCGCGTCCTCTCGGGCGCCGACGGGGTGTGAGCCTATAGATGACGTTTGCGGTCATTGACGTGTTCCAACTGTGGTCTTAATACCGCCAAACGAGATGGAAGTCGGCGGGTCGTCACGGCGTCGCGAGGCCCTGTTCACAGCGGTCACACCAGCGTTGACGGTCCGCATACGATTCGGCCGGTGTGCACGATCCTCCTCGCCTGGAGAGACCCCCCCGCCGCGCCGATCGTGCTTGCGGCGAATCGCGATGAGCTGATCGCCCGCCCGAGCGCGCCGCCCGGGGTGCTCAGTGAGGACCCGATGATCGCCGGGGGCCGGGACCTCGTCGCCGGCGGGACGTGGCTCGCGGTGGCGGCGGACGGGGCGATCTGCGCCGTGACCAACCGGCACCCGGGCGAAGGCCCACCGATGCCACCCGACCCCGCGCGTCGCTCTCGTGGGGAGATCCCGGTCGCGTTGCTCAGCGGCGATCGGGGGGACATCCGGGCTCGGCTCGCCGACCTCGGCCATGCCCGCTACAACCCCGTCAACGTGCTCTGGGTTGACGGCAACCGAGCGCTGGTCGCACATGTCGACGACTCCGGTCCGGTGCGTATTGTCGAGCTCGCTCCCGGCCCGCACGTGCTCACGACGCGCGATGTCGACGACATCCGCAGCGCGAAGGTGGTGATGCTGCGCGCCGGGATGGATCGCGTGCTGTCGGCCAGTGATGATCCCGCCGTGACCATCGCGGGATTGAGGGCCATGCTCGCCGACCACACGTCGGCGAGCGACTCGCCGGTCGAAGCAGCGTGCATCCACGGCGATGTCTACGGCACGGTGTCGGCATCGACCGTCATCGCGGGAAGCGGGCGAGTCGTGTACGAGCACGCGCCCGGCCGCCCGTGCGTCACGCCCTTCGAGGACGTCGCAATCGCTGGCTAGTGGCCGATTCCCAGCTGGACGGCTTTGACGAGCAGGAGCAGGACGGCGATCACAAGGTAGCCACGCATCGAGTACAGGGCCACGAGGCGGCTGCGCGACTGGACTGGTCGCGTCAGGAGCGCCAGCGGCGGCATGCGCCACGTTTCGCGGTCCTCGCGATCAAACGTGTCCGGCGGCCGTGCGTGCCGGCCGCGAGTCGTGAACGCCGTCACCGCGCCAAGCGCGATCAACATGACAGCGGACAGGATCGCGAGCAGGACCGGAACGTTCACCGACGAGAACACGGTCGTGACGACCAGGATGAGCGACAGCATCACCAGGATGCCCAGGATCAGCGTCGCGACGATGTTCAACCACATGCGATTCACCCATGGTCCGAGCACCTCACGGTCGTTGCACAGGAGGAGCAGGAAGAGACTCGCGCTGGGCAGCAGCACGCCGGCCAAAGCCTGCACAGCGGTGGTGATCAGTCCCAACGGTGCCCCTGGGGTGAGCGTGAGCGCCGCGGCAAGGACCACGAGGACAGTGAACGTCGCATAAAAGGGCTTGGCCTCACGCCATGGACGGTGCAGTGAGTGTCTGATCCCGAAGGTGTCGCCGAACGCGTATGACGTCGCGAGGGTCACCGCGCTCGCTCCGATGATCGACGCGTCGATGAGCAGGATCGCGAAGAGCGCGCCCGCTGCCGACCCGAGATGCGCCGCGAGACCCGCCGCGACGGTCCCGGCGTTGACAAAGTGCCCGGCCAGCGACGTGCCGTGAAATGCGAAGGCGGTTGTCACCATGATCGCAATTGCGCCGATGACCACGACGAACGCGCCGATGACGGTGTCGGCTCGCTCGTAAGGGATCCATCGTGGAGTGATTCGCTTGTCGACGACGTTGGACTGCTGAAAGAAGAGCTGCCACGGCGCAACCGTGGTGCCGACGATCGCGATGATCAGCAGCACGCCATCCGACGTGAGGCCGTCTTTGGTGCCCTCGCGCATGCCCAGAATGACCAGGTCGTGGACGACCTGAGCCCAGCTCGGGTGGCTGAGGATCACCAACGGGACGATCAGCAGATTCCCGAACAGAATCACGAACATCAGCCGTTCCCATGTCTCGAAACGACCGGTCACGGTGATGCCGATCAGCAGGATCCCTGCGAGTGGCACGGCGAGATACGGAGACACTCCGAAGTACGCTGCGCCAAGCGAGATTCCGATGAACTCGGTCGCGATGGTGAGAAAGTTGAGGATGAACAGGTCGCCGACGGCGAACCAGCCCCAGAAACGGCCGAAACGCTCGAAGATCAACCTGCCGTGCCCGACGCCCGTCACCGCGCCGAGGCGAACGACCATCTCCTGATTGACGATCAGTACAGGGATGAGAAACACCAGCGTCCAGAGCAGGCTCGTGCCGTAGTTCTGTCCGGCCTGGGCATATGTGGAGACCCCGCCCGCGTCGTTGTCCCCGACCATCACGATGAGGCCGGGACCCATGATCACCGCCAGCGCGAGGAGGCGACGTCGCCACGTGCGTGGGGTGTTGGTCTCGTGCTCAGGGATGGTGCCGAAAGCGCCGCGGATGTCTCCGAGATGTGCTTCGTCGAGGACTGCCGTGTTGCCACGTGCCACCTTGGCGTTGGCCTTGCGAGCCGTCTCCTTCGCCATTTCGGACCTCCGGCCGTCGATGACGGCAAGACTGAGCGGGCCCGTCCGCTCAGGAGGTCACGAGTGCGTCGTTACCTCGACGTGGACCGACCCACGATTCGCCGGGACTTGGGTCTTTCGCCGCCGTCCATGTTTCTGGTGTCTCCACTCCATGAATGTGGTTGCCGTTGACCGAAGTGTACAACCCTCGCGTCAACGGATTGCGAGCATCACCCAGCCGCTCATATGACGACCATTCCTAGTGACTGCCGTGGGCTGTGAGGATTGTCTTGATGAGCAGGCTCACCATCGCGACGATCGCATAGCCGCGCACCGTGCAGAGCGCGATCAAGCGACCGCGCGACTTCACGGGCTGACTGAGCAAGGCGAGGGATGGCATCCGCCAGGTCTCTCGATCTTCCTGCATCCGCGGATCCGGCGGCATCGCCAGGCGGGCTCGAATGTTGATTGCGATCGCGAACGCCAATCCGACCACCATGACAGCGGCGAGGATCAGGAACAGTCGCGCGACGTCAATGGCCGGGAAGATCGTCGATACCACGAGGATGACCGAGAGGATCAGCAGCACGCCCAAGATCAGCGACGCAAGCAGGTTGAACCATGGCCGGTTCACCCAGGGTCCGAGCACATCGCGGTCGTTGCACAGGAACAGGACGAATAGACACGCGCTCGGCAACATGACGCCCGCGAGCGCCTGCACCGCGGTCGTGACCAGACCGAGTGGGATACCGGGGATGAGGACGAAAGCAGCCGCCAGAACCACCAGTCCGGTGAACATCGCATAGAACTGCCGCGCCTCGCGCCAGGATCTGTGCAGCGAGTTCCTGATGCCGAAGGTATCGCCGAACGCGTACGAGGTCGAGAGCGTCACCGCGCTCGCTCCGACGATGGACGCATCGATGAGCAGGATGGAGAAGATCGCGCCGACCGCCGGACCGATATGCGACGTCAGTTCGTTGGCGAGGTCGTGAGCATTGGTGAACGCATTCACGTTTCCCGCCCCGGTACCGTTGTGACCGAAGGCGAAGGCCGTGGCAATCATGATCGCGCTCGCGCCGATGACGACGATCAGAGCACCCATAACGGTATCCGCGCGCTCGTACGGGATCCACCGGGGTGTGATGCGCTTGTCGACGACGTTGGATTGCTGGAAGAACAGCTGCCACGGTGTGATCGTGGTTCCGACGATGGCGACGATGAGCAGCACCCCATCGGACTTGAAGCCACCCTGCACACCCGGGATGACGAAGTGCTGGACCACGGGACCAAGGGTTGGATGGCAGAGAAACATCAGCGGGATGCAGAGCAGGTTGCCGAAGAGGATGACGAACATCAGCCGCTCCCACGTCTCGAAACGACCGGTGACGGTGATGCCGACGAGCAGGAGTCCGGCGAGTGGCACGGCAACCCACGCGGGAACGCCGAAGTACTGGGCGCCCAGCGATATGCCGATGAACTCGGTTGCGATCGTGAGGAAGTTGAGGACGAAGAGATCGCTCACCGCGAAGCGACCCCAGATCTTGCCGAATCGCTCGAAGATGAGCCGTCCATGTCCTACGCCGGAAACCGCGCCGAGGCGAACCACCATCTCCTGATTGACGATCAACACGGGAATGAGCAGCAGCAGTGTCCAGAGCAAGCTCGTTCCGTAGTCCTGACCAGCGGCTGCGTACGTCGAGACGCCGCCTGCGTCGTTGTCCCCCACCATCACGATCAGGCCCGGACCGATGATCGCCGCAAACGCAAGCAGCCTGCGGCGCAACGTGCGCGCACCGGTGGGATCGTGCTCGCCGATGGTTCCGAAGGCGCCGCGGATGTCGCCGTGATGGGCGTCATCGGGCATCGCCTTCGAGGCGGGCGCCACCTTGGCGGCCGTCCTGCGAGCCTTCTCCTTCGTCAAATTCGGACCTCCCACCGTCGATGACGGCAAGACTGAGCGGGCCTGACCGCTCAGGAGGTCACGAGTGCGTCGCTACCTCGATACGGGCGGGCCCGCGAGTTGCCGGGACTGGGGACTGTCGCCGCCGTCCATGTACTAGTGAATACACCCCAAAGAAAGTGGTTGCCGTACCTGGAGTGTACAACCCGCAGCGGACCCGAAGGTCCGAGGTCAGTCCCCGTCCGCCTCCGCGCGACGTCGCCATGAGTCGGGCAGCATCGCCTCGAGCACATCGTCAACGGTGATGACGCCGACGACCCGATTGTCGTCGTCGAGCACCGCGACGACTGTGAGGTTGAAATCGGCCATGCGCCGCGCAACCTCAGGAAAATCGTCGTCGACGTTCACTGACGCATTGCTGTGCTCCACCAGGTCCGAGATCCGGGTCGCACCGTCGGTGCGAAGCAGCTCGATGAGCGGCACGGAACCCGCGAGGTGGTGGTCGTCGAGCAGAAAGACGTCAGCGACGACCTGGGGAAGAACGTCCGCGGCGCGTGCTGCGGCAAGCGCGTCGGCCACCGTCGCATCGGAAGCGACGGACACGAAGTCGGGACTCATCAGCCCACCCGCGCTGCTCTGTCCATAGCTGAGCAACGCCCGCACCTTGGCCTGCTGCGACGGCGGGAGCAGCGAAAGAATCGGCGCGCGTCGCGGCTGGTCGAGCTCGGTGACCAGGTCGGCGGCGTCGTCCGGACCCATCTCGGCGAGCACCGCAGCTGCTTCAGCGTCGGACTTGTCGCGAAGAAACTCAACCTGGTGCTCGGTGTTCAGCTCCTCGAAGACATCGGCCTCGAGCTCTGGATCGCCGTGCACGGCCGAGATGATCTCTTCGCCCTCGTCGTGCGATGCGGCCTCGACGAGGTCGGCGATCTGCGCGGGATGGAGGCGACGCAGACGGCGGAGTGGCATGAGCAGTCGCGAGCTGGGAACGTGTCCGACGAAGGGCTCGACGGCGGCCCAGTCGACGAAGCCCGGGGTCTCGTTGCGACCGCCAAGGAAGCGGCCGCGCAGACCTCGCGGACGGGTGTCGACGCCCGCGACGACCCACCGTGCGTCCTGGTACCGCAGCTCGATGTCGTGGGCAACCACGAGCTTGCCGGCGTCAACGCTGATCAGCCGGCGGCCGAGCACGTCGTCGCCGAGCAGGACCTCTCCCTGGCGACGCTCGAAGTGGGCGAGGTTGAGGTCCTCCCCCGCCAGCTTGACGCCGCCGGGCTTCATCTCGGCGATGCGGTCGCGAGGAATGAACAGCTTCCGGCCGGCAATCCGCCCGACCAGGCCGGTCACCGGAGGGTAGCCGCCCTCGGCGAACCGGGCGATGACATCATCGACCCGGCCGAGGCGGCCGCCCGCGCTGTCGACGAGGGGACGGTGCAGGATCTCGCTGAGCGCCAGCCGGACCGTATCGGCGGCTGGCTCCCCGGCGTCTGAGGTCGACATACCGCGTTCAGTCTGCCATGTCGCGAGGCGTTGTGTCTGTCCGCGCAATGTCCCGATCCGGGGCCGATGGTTACTGAGTGTCCGTGTCCGCCTCGCCGGCCCGCCCCGCCCCTGTCACCACTACACTGGCTGTGGCCGGTCGCGGGCACGGACCCTTGCGTTCGCCCGTGAGGCCCGGCTGGGAGGGATGCTTCGTGGGGGTCACCGACGCTCCATGGATGCTTGGCGTGCGCGCCCCGGATCGAGGCCGGGCCATCCTCGTGGTGACGGTCGACGGCGAACTCGCCGTGGCCGTGCATGACGCGGTGCCGGGCGGGATGGCGGTCATCCGCGATGCGCGCTCGGAGGATGCCGACGAGATCACGGCCGCGTGCATTCCCTGGCCGTGGATGGTCATCGGCAGCGCCGTGTCACTGACACCGGCACTCGCCTCGGTCCTGCGTCACCGTCCGGTGCTCACGTACTGGCTCGGCGATCCGGCTGCCGGGCTCCCGGGCCATGCCCGGTACTTCGACCGGCCCGCCGCCTTGCTCGACGCGGTGAGGCGAGCCTGCGTCGCGGACGTCGGCGGCATGCGCCTGGCGCCCGGCAGTGGCGTCGAGCTCGATGACGGCACGCTGATGCGTGGCGCGACTCTCGAATCGCTGGTTGCGGCGTACCCGCATGGATTCGCGCTCCCCACGCACAACTTCCGTGCCGTGTCGAATGCGCTCGCCCGTCACAACGCAGGCTGGTCTGCGCAACGCGATGGAGCATGCGTCCGCCTCGTCCGTTCCCATGTCGGGGCGGCCCGATGAGAGCGAACCCGGAGGTGCTCATCCTCGAGGACGACGCCGAGACGCTCGACGAGCTGCAGGACCACTTCGCGCGCAGGCGGTTTCATCCACTCGGGGCGCGCAGCGCATCACGCGCTCTCTCGCTGCTCGAGAACAACCGCTACTCGAGCCGGCCGGTGCTCGCCATCATCGACTGGGATCTCGGCAAGGCTCCGGATCGCAGCGCGAGCAGCGGCGATGTGCTCTCGCGACTCGCGCGCGAGCTCCGCGAATGTCCTGTGATCGTGTACTCGCAGAACATCGACGCGTTCAACGTCCGCAGCCAGATCCAACGTTCGCATCCCCGCGCGCTGCTCCATGACAAGCGCGATGGCGATGCTTCACTGCTCGAGCGCATCGACCGAATGCTCGACCGCACAGTCGGCGACCTCCGCATCCATGACGGGACCGTCGTCGTGCATCTGCCAAGCCTCGACCAGCACCATCACCGCGAGGCGATCCGGCTGGTGGTGCACCACCCCGAGATCGTGACGTTCCACTCGGATACGGCAACCAAGGCCGTTCGCCGCTTTGGCGAATGGCTGCACACGCACAATTCCGCGGTACGCCTGGTGAGTCACGGCAATCGCAAATACCGGCTGAGTGTCACCGCGTCCGAGGGAGCGGCTCAGCCCTCGGACGAGGCGTGAATCTCACCCTGGCCGAGATTGCCGAGCTTCCCCTCGCCGCAGCCCTGGTGGACGCCGCAGGAGCTGTGATCGCGCGAACCCCGGAATGGGACGGACCGGGGCCTGGCGCAGTCTCCTACCCGGTGCGCAGCGTGCGTCTGGTGGTTCGAACGCAGCCCGCCTCTGCGCACTGCGACGAGCTGCTCAGCAGGCTCCTCGACGCGATCGACGATGCGGCGCTCGGGCTGACCGGCACCCAGGCGCAGCGAGTTCGCATGCTCGCAGGATCGCTGCGGCTTGTCGCCGGTCGCGAACCCGGCGGATGGGGCACGAGCGACGACGTCGTCGACCTGGCTCGCGCGGGGATCACCGCGCGCACCGGCCTGAGTGTCGACACGGTCGCGGGGTCACCTCGTCCCGTGCTCGGTCCGGAGATTGCGGCGTTGGTCCTCGTCCAGCTCGCGGTCAACGCCGAACGGCACGACGCGGCCACCGCCATCCGCCTCGAGGTCGACCGCACCACGTTTCGGGTTGTCTGGCGTCACGCGGGCGCCTCGCCCCGGGTCGCCACCGCGCGCCGCAGGGCTGAGCGCGACCGGTGGGGCCTCGGCTTCGCGCGCATCGCGGCGGACGCGATCGGCGGGACGGTGTATCCGCCCCGAGCGACCGGCGATGGCGCCCTCGCCGCCACGCTCGAGCTCGGCATCCGACGCCTTGCGCTCCCGCTCGCCGCAGTCCGTGACGGTCGCGTCTCCCGTGCGACGCGTTCCTGGGACGAGGAGACGGGACTGGCTCCGGGCAGCCCGACCGGGTCTGGCACGAAGCTCGAGACCATCGAGGCAGCCGCTGCTTCGGTGCCGGGATGCATCGTTGTCGATGGCGGCTTCAGCGCCCGCGCCGGCCCACGAGCGCACTGGGTGGCGGTGCCCCCGGACGACTCCACGGTTCGGGCTCGCGAGGTCATCACCGGACTCATCCACGAGCGGGCACTCTCGGACCACATCGAAGAGCCGGCGCGGTCGAACATCGGAGGGCTGGCCCTGCTGCTGGCAACCTTGCTCGGGGAGCCGATGCCGAGAATTCCGATCGGCGCATGGTCACGGCGGCTGGAGGCGTTGCGTCCGGTCCTCGCCATCGCCGGCGGGGTTCCGGCGTTCGACGGCGTTGGCGCCATCGATCCGCAGGTTGTCGCCGTCCTCGCACCGTCGGGTGCCGGCTTCGAGGTTGACGGCGACCGGCTCTGGCTCCGCGTCCGCGATGACTGCCGCAACGACGCGGCGGTCCGCGTGCTGCTCAGGCCAGGCGAGAATCGGATCCCGCTGGGCTGACCATCGGCGTGGCCGGCGAGCGCAGCAGGAGCGACGTGATCGCGTAGAGCAACGGATGGGCCGCGCGCTCAGCGGCTGTTGCGCCGGCTTCCTCGAGCGCTTCGTCCAGCCTCAGCAGATCAGCGGCAAGAACTCGCACCGCGGCGTGGATGATCGCCGCGGGGTCGTCATCCCCCGCCGGCTCCCAGCCGTTGTCATCGGTGGCGGGCGGAACCTCGGGAGGCAAATCGACGCCGTCGCGAGCTCCGGTCAAATACGCCGTCGCCCAGACGTCGTACGCGAGCGATTCCTGGTGTCGGAGGCGTGCCGCCAACCGGCGCAACGGATCCGGGTCGCCGCCGAGTACGGACGCCTGCTCCACCAGGCGAAGAACGAGGAGCTTCTGGTACCGGGCCACCCAGTACCGCGAGATGCCGGCCGTCAGCAGCCGGGAAAGCCGCACCTGGGCGATGCTGATCCGAGCAGGCGACGGCCCACCCTCATCGGGCACGAGCACCTCGACGTCACGACTCACGTCCCACACGCCACCAAGCAGACGAACGATCGAAGTGGGCCGCCAAGCGTCGATCGACGCGTCCCACCAGTCAACCGGGACATCCTCGAAAGAGCGCTCATACGTACTCGTCAGGAGTGCCTGATGCAACTCGTCGCGCGGACGCGTGGCGAGGAGCGACCAGCCGGCGGGAAGTGTGTGTATAGCCATCGAAATCTGGTGCTGAGATGTGGAGAAAACCGGTGCTATGAAGCGGCGCGGTGCCGTGACTTGGCGTGCAGTATGCCCCGGAACTTTCCGAAACGGGGTACTGCGGGCGACATATAAGCCGCTTTCCCTGGCGGATGCGTGCGGCGACAGGGGCGGCGCCGGCGTCACCGCCCCTGCCTCCGGAGGACGTCGGTGGGTGGCGGCCATGCCCTCCGAGCCCCGTTCCTCACTGGGACGTCGGTGGGTAGCGGCTACGAGCCCCTCAGTACTTCGTTTCCTGCTGCCGGCCACCACGGGTCGACATCGCCGTCCCACGTTGTTTCGCGATGCTTTGCTCTCACCACCGTCTTGATGTTTCCGCGGACGTTGAAGTCGCCGACCACTTCGCAGTAGCGCGGCGCAAGGAGTGAGACCAAGTCTCCTAGGACGATGGTGACGGCGTCCTCGTGGTAGACGTTCTTGTTGCGGTAGCCGTTGATGTAGAGCTTCAGGGATTTCAGCTCGACGCATCGGGGGCCGGGCACGTAGCGGATGTGCAGTGTTGCGAAGTCTGGGAAGCCGGAGATCGGGCAGAGGCAGGTGAATTCGGGAATCGTGAACTGGATCGTGTAGTCGCGTTCTGGGGTGCGGTTGTCGAACGCTTCGAGTCCTGCTTCACGGATGGCGCGGGTTCCGTAGAGCTCGTCGGTCATGGTTGCGCTCCTCGCAGGCGTGCACGCAGTGATGCGAGTGGGATTGGTGCGAACTTGGTGTCGCGGTCGTAGGTGTCCACGCCTTCGACGCGCTTCAGGACGGTGACGAGTGCGTAGGTGATTGGCGTCGCGATGACCTCGTAGAGGACCTTCACTACCCACACATCGCGAATGATGACGAGCAGAACAGACCACGGTTGAGTGCCGGCGAATGCGAGTGAGATGAACACGGCGCTGTCGACCCCTTGGCCGACGAGTGTCGAGCCGATGGTGCGTGTCCAGAGGAAGCGACCCTTGGTCGCTATCTTCAGGCGTGCCAGCACAAAGGCGTTGAGAAATTCTCCGAGCAGGTATGCGGTGAGCGAGGCGAGAACTAGGCGCGGGCTCTCACCGAGCACTCGTGCGTATGCGGCCTGGTCGGTGTAGTGCGAGTCGGCGGGGATGGCAATCGCGGCGGCGATGAAGAGGACGACGACGATGTTCGCGAAGAAGCCGGTCCATATGACGGTGCGCGCCACGCGGTAGCCCCAGACCTCCGTGAGCACGTCGCCGAAGAGATACGCGAGCGGGAAGATCACGATCGCGGCCGGAACCGAAAACGGGCCGATGTCGGCAATCTTGACGGCGAGGATGTTCGATGCCACCAGCGTCGCCACGAAGAGCGATGAGACGGCCAGGAGCAGCGGGCTCGGGGCTCGTGATGGAGGGGGCTGTTCCATGTGGAGCCGCACAGCGTAGAAGATCTCGCCGTGAGCAGACGCGGCCTGGTCCTCTTCATCGCAATGTGCGTGATCTGGGGAATCCCGTATCTGCTCATCAAGGTCGCGCTCAAGGGGCTGGGTCCGGTCGACCTCGTCTTCGTCCGGCTCGCGCTCGGTGCCGTCCTGCTCGTCCCGATCGCGCTCAGCCGCGTCGACATCCGTCCGGTGCTCGGACGCTGGCGATGGATCGCCGCGTACACGGTCATCGAGATGGCGCTCCCCTGGGTGTTGCTCTCGGACGCCGAGCTGCGCATCTCGAGCTCACTGTCGGGGCTCCTCGTCTCGACGGTGCCGCTCATCGGCGTCGTGATCGGGTTGCTCACGCATAGCGGCGAGCGCCATGGGTGGCGCCGGATCCTCGGCCTCGGCGTCGGGCTCGTGGGCGTCGGCGTGCTCGTCGGGTTCGACATCTCGTCCTCGACATTCGGCGCGATCGCGGAGGTGCTCGTGGTGGCCGTCTGCTACGCGGTCGGCCCCTACATCATCAATCGGAAGTTGAGCGATCTCCCCGCGCTCGGGGTGATCGCGAGCTCCCTGCTCCTGGCCGCGGTGGCCTACGCGCCGGCGGCGCTCATCCAGCTGCCACACGTCTGGCCCTCGGGGCAGGCGGTCGCTGCCGTCATCACGCTCGGTGTGGTCTGCACCGCGCTCGCGTTCCTCATCTTCTTCGCGCTGATTCGCGAGATCGGCCCGGTTCGCTCGACGGTCATCACGTACGTGAACCCGGCGGTGGCGATCACGCTCGGTGTGATCCTGCTCCACGAACGCCTGACCGTCGGCATCGGCGTGGGATTCGTCCTGATCCTCTGCGGGTCGGTGCTTGCGGCGAGAGCCGCTCCGGCGCGGACCTGACCGCGATCAGGCGCTGGCGCTTTCGGCGACCACCGGGGACGCGCTGGGCTCGGCGCGGGCGATCGTGATCTGGCCATCGTTGGCGTCAACCGCGACGGTGTCACCGTCAGTGAAACGTCCTTCGAGGATCGCCATGGCGATGGGATCCTGCAGGCGGCGCTGGATGACTCGCTTGAGTGGGCGTGCTCCGTACGTCGGGTCGTAGCCCTCTTCGGCAAGTGCGTCCACTGCGGCCTCGGTGACGTCGAGGGTGAGCTTGCGTGCCGCGAGCCGGTCGCGGACTCCGCGCAGCTGGATGGTGACGATCTGACGCAGCTGGGTGCGGTCGAGCCGGGAGAACAGGATGATGTCGTCCACGCGGTTCAGGAACTCGGGGCGGAAGCTGGTGCGCAGTTCGGTGAGCACGGCCTCGCGCACGCGCTCCCACACCGTGGCATCGGCCTCCGGTGGCACCTCGGCGATGAGCTGCGAACCGAGGTTGCTGGTCATGATGATCACGCAGTTGCGGAAGTCGACGGTGCGACCCTGTCCGTCGGTGAGGCGTCCGTCTTCGAGGAGTTGCAACAGGATGTTGAACACGTCCGGGTGTGCCTTCTCGATCTCGTCGAGCAGGAGCACGCTGTACGGCCTGCGCCGCACCGCCTCGGTGAGCTGTCCGCCCTCTTCATAGCCGACGTAGCCGGGAGGCGCGCCGACGAGTCGCGAGACGGTGTGCTTCTCCATGTACTCGCTCATGTCGATCCGGATCATCGAGTGCTCGTCGTCGAAGAGCAGCTCGGCGAGCGCACGCGCCACCTCGGTCTTACCGACGCCGGTGGGCCCGAGGAAGATGAACGAGCCGATCGGCCGGTTGGGGTCCGCGAGCCCGGCGCGTCCGCGCCGCACCGCGTTGGCGATCGCGTTGATGGCGTCGTCCTGGCCGACAACGCGGCTGTGCAGGTCCTGCTCGATGCGGAGCAGCTTCTGCATCTCGCCTTCGAGCATCTTGTTGAGCGGGACGCCCGACCATCGCGAGACGACCTCGGCAATGTCCTCCGCACCAACCTCTTCCTTGAGCAGTGGATGGTCGCCTTGCATCTCGACGAGGCGGGCCTGCTCCTGATCGAGGCCGCGCTGCAGCTCATTGAGCTGGCCGTAGCGAAGCTCGGCGGCGCGCCCGAAGTCGCTCGTCTGCTCCGCGCGGTCCGCTTCGTGGCGCACCTGTTCCATCCGCTCCTTGATGTCGCGGATGGCCTCGAGCGCGCCCTTCTCCTGCTCCCAGCGCGTGCGCATGCCACGCCCGCGCTCCTGCAGATCGGCGAGCTCGCGCTCGAGCCGTCCGAGGCGCTCCTTGGATGCGTTGTCGGATTCCTTGCGCAGCGCCTCGCGCTCGATCTCGAGCTGACGGATCTCGCGCTCCACGATGTCGAGCTCGGTCGGCAGCGAGTCGATCTCGATGCGCAGCTTCGACGCCGATTCGTCGATCAGATCGATCGCCTTGTCGGGGAGGAATCGATCGGTGATGTAGCGGTTGCTGAGCACTGCCGCAGCAACGATCGCCGCGTCGGTGACGCGCACGCCGTGGTGCACCTCGTACCGCTCCTTCAATCCGCGAAGGATGCTGATGGTGTCCTCGACGGACGGCTGATCGACGACGATCGGCTGGAAGCGCCGCTCCAGTGCGGCGTCCTTCTCGATGTACTTGCGGTACTCGTCGAGCGTGGTCGCGCCGATACAGCGCAGCTCGCCGCGCGCGAGCGCCGGCTTGAGCATGTTGCCGGCGTCCATCGCACCTTCCGCGGCGCCAGCGCCGACCAGCGTGTGCAACTCGTCGATGAAGAGGATCACGGCGCCGTCGGAGGACGTGACCTCCTTGAGCACCGCCTTGAGCCGGTCCTCGAACTCACCCCGGTACTTGCTGCCGGCTACCATCGCGCCGAGGTCGAGCGCGATCACGCGCTTGTCCTTGAGGCCCTCGGGTACGTCGCCGGACGCGATGCGTTGCGCGAGCCCTTCGGCGATCGCGGTCTTGCCGACGCCTGGCTCGCCGATCAGCACCGGGTTGTTCTTGGTCCGGCGTGAGAGCACCTGGATGACCCGGCGGATCTCATCGTCGCGCCCGATCACCGGGTCGAGCTTGCCGCGGCGTGCTGCATCGGTCAGGTCGCGTCCGTACTTCTCGAGCGCCTGGTATTTGGCCTCGGGGTTCGCGTCGGTGACGCGCTGCGAGCCACGTACCGCCTCGAGCGTCGCGTAGACGCGATCGGGCGTGACGCCCGCCTGCTGGAGCAGGCGGCCCGCTTCGCCCTCGGGTTTGGCGCACAGCGCTAGGAGCAGGTGTTCCGTCGAGACGTACTCGTCCTTGAGACGGCTCATCTCGTCGAACGCGGTCATCAGCACGGTTCGCAGCGCATTGCCAACCGTCGGTTCTGTGACGCCGACCTGCTTGGGACGGTTCTCCAGCCACGCGTGCAGGCGCGCGGCCAGCGGCTCCGGGGCAACCTCGAGGCGGCGGAGGAGTCCCGGGACGAGACCATCGTCCTGCTCGAGCAGCGCGAGCAGCAGGTGCTCGGGCTCGACAGTTGGATGTTGCAGCTGCTGGGCGGCCTGCTGGGCCGCGGTCAGCGCTTCCTGAGAACGCTCGGTGAATCTATCCAATCGCACGGAGGAGTTAATACCACCGCGTCACGGCAGCTAATCTTCTCCGGATGCGCATCACCGTGCTCGGCAGTGGCAGCGCCTTCAGCACCTGCGGCTGCAACGCCGGATACCTGGTCGACGGTCGCGTGCTGATCGATTGCGGCGCGCCGGTTCCGGCCCTGGTACGTCGCGCCGCGACGTCGATCCACGCCATCACGCTGGTGCTGCTCACCCATTTCCATGCGGATCACAGCTTCATGCTGCCCACCATTCTCGGAGCCCGGGCCTTCTCCGATCCCGCGGCCCCGGGCTCGCTGGTCATCGGCGGACCGGTCGGCACCCGCGAATACATCACGCGTCTCGTCGTTGACGGCTACGGCTCGCACATCCGCCATGAGATCGACGTCAACGTGGCCCCGGAGTACGTTGCGCTGCAGGACGGCAGCGACGTCGAGCTCGCCGGCTACCGCGTCCAGAGCCACGCGGTCGTGCACAGCACCGGCCCATCGCTCGCGTACCGCCTCACCGACGCGCGCGGCGTCTCGATCGGTTTCTCCGGCGACAGCGAGCTTTGTGGCGGGCTCCGCCGGTCGATGGCGGGATGCGACCTCTATGTCTGCGAATGCACGGGTTGGGACGGGCCGACACCGGGCGGGCACCTGTGGCGCGACGAGGTGGCCGGCCTCATGAGCGCGAACCCGGGAACTCGCTTCCTGCTCAGCCACCTCAGCGAGCGCCGCAACCTTCCGGGTGCGCTCGTC